>Ga0326734_1000006_pt1 | contig 79853 bp, 72 predicted proteins | sample 15_GP2_1315_FD_207944 | JGI IMG/M metagenome (GOLD analysis project Ga0326734, IMG submission 207944) | Glacier ice microbial communities from Ngari, Tibet, China - 15_GP2_131.5 | ecosystem: Environmental > Aquatic > Freshwater > Ice > Glacier | place: China: Ngari, Tibet | collected 2018-07-18 | reverse complement strand
CCCGGTGCACCGTCGCGCCGGCGTCAGACCCGCCCTCGAAAAACGGAATCAATGCGCGGATCAGGGCCGGCACATCGTCGGCGCCCCTGCTCGAGAGCCAGTTGAGGTCGCGCACGACTTCCTCGTTGAGCCAGGTCGCCCCCGCATTGACCATGTCGTCGCGCACTCCCGGCCAGGAGGTCAGCGTCCGGTTGGTGGCCAGGCCGCTCGACGCCAGCAGCAAGGGGGCCTGGGACAGCAGCACAATCGGTTTGCCGAGGGCGTCCATGTGGCGCACCAGGTCGCGCGCCGGGGCGCTCTGGCGCAGCAGGTCGGGACTGATGTAGCCGCCAGGAATGAGCAGACCATCCAAGTCGGGCGCACGCGCCTGGCTCACGGTGAGGTCGACCGCCACCAGTTCGGCCGCCTGCTGCACGTCCATGCCGCGAATCCTGCCCGCATGCAGGCCGATGATCACGACCTCGGCGCCCGCCTCCCTGAGCGCTGCCACCGGGGCGACCAGTTCGACTTTTTCGAAACCATCGGCTGCCAATACCGCGATCCGCTTTCCAGCAAGTTTTTTGGGCGCACCCATCGTTTCCTCCGCTCACTTTTGCTAACCATGCACCTTCGTTGACCATGCTAGTGACTGAGTTGCGCGCGGCTTTTAAGTTCCTTTGCGACGTGCTGGTGCAAGCCGGTGATTGCGGGTGTTTCACCTGAAACGACACAATTGAAGCAACAATGAATAGAACAAAGCGCGCATGCGGCGGCTTCGCGGTCCGCTCTGCAAATGCTACCGTTGGTTCCCGATACAAGCGAGGTAAGTGATAAAAATCAACCACTTATAAAATATGACCTTGTGAATACTCAAGCATTTTTGAAAAAGCGTACAGTCATCATGGACGAAACGATTTGACAATCCAGTCGCCGACGCAAGGCGTTTGCCGAAAAAGCGGTCGTCGCCCTTCATACGTTTCGGCACGGTTTCGGCACCAGTGCCGGCTCACCGGAGTTTATAATGCGTCTCAGCAAGTTCACGCGGGCGACCGTGCTCGCTACAGTGACTGTCGTCGCCGGCGTTGGCGCCGCGCCGGCGTTGGCTGACGAAACCTGCAATTCGCCCTACCTGTCGAATCTGATCAAGGGCCAGGAAGATTTCTTGTACGTGTGGACGCTTGGCGTGCCGGGCATGGGCGACGGCCTGGACAAACTCGTCACCCTCGACGTCAATCCGCAATCGAAGCGCTACGGCCGGGTGGTGGCGCAGGTGTCGGTTGTCGGGCGCGGCGAAGCGCATCACATGGGCTTCACCGACGACCGTCGTTTTTTATGGGCCGGCGGCCTCGACGACAGCAAGATTTACGTATTCGATGTGTCGACCGATCCGGGCAAGCCGAAGCTGGTCAAGACCATCACCGATTTCGCCGCGCGCTCCGGCCTGGTCGGCCCGCACACTTTCTATGCGCTGCCGGGGCGCATGCTGATCGGCGCGCTGTCGAACAGCAAGGACAACGGCGGCAAGACCGGCATGGCGGTGTACAGCAACAAGGGCGACTTCATCAGCAAGCATGACATGCCAACCAGCAAGGGCGGTGACGGCTACGGCTACGACATCGCCATCAATCCGGCCAGAAACGCGATGCTGACGTCGAGCTTCACGGGGCGGGACAATTACATGATGGAACTCGGCGAGCTGATGAAGGACAAGGCGGCGATGCAGCGCTTCGGCGCCACCATGGTGATGTGGAACCTGAAGTCGATGCAGCCCGAGAAAGTGTTGAACGTGCCCGGCGCACCGCTCGAAATCCGCTGGTCGCTCAAAGAGGGCGACGACTGGGCCATTACCGCCAGTGCGCTGACGTCGTCGCTGTGGCTGGTAAAAAAGGACGCCAAGGGCGAATGGCAGGCGAAGTCGGTGGCGCAAATTGGCGACCCGGCCAAGATCCCGCTGCCGGTCGACATCTCGATCACGGCCGATGGCAAGGGCCTGTGGGTCAATACCTTCATGGACGGCACGACGCGCTACTTTGACCTGAGCGACCCGAAAGCGCCGCGGCAAACCTATGCCAAACACACCGGTTCGCAGGTCAACATGGTGTCGCAAAGCTGGGACGGCAAGCGGCTCTACGTCAGCACCTCGCTGCTGGAAAAATGGGACAAGAAAGGCATCGACGACGAGCAGTTCGTCAAATTGTTTGCATGGGACGGCAAGGAGCTGAAGGAAACCTGGAAAGCCGATTTCTACAAGCTCAAGCTCGGCCGCGCCCACCACATGAAGCTTGGCGCTGCAAAACCGGTTTCGGCTTCGGCCGTGGCCGTGGCGTCGAAGTAGGCGCATGAAACGCTTCGTGCGGGTGGGCTGCGTGGGGTTCGCGGCGTTCGCAGCATGCGTGGCATGCGCGGCGCCACCGGCGGCGGTGAAAACCACGCAGCCCGGTTTCGTGCCGCCGGCGCCGGGCACCTACAAGCTCGAACACATCATGCGCGCGCCCGACGGCGAAGTCCTCGACAGCGACGGCAGCGTGCACCGGCTGTCGGAGTTTTCTACCGGAAAAATCACGCTGTTTTCGTTCATCTACACGTATTGCACCGATGCCAGGGGCTGTCCGCTGGCGTACCAGACCTTGCGTGTCCTGAAAAAGCGGGTCGCGTAGGATCCTGCGCTACACGGCAAGGTGCGCTTCGTCAGCATGAGCTTTGATCCGCAGTTCGATACGCCGCAGGCGATGCGCAGCTATGGCGGCATGGATGCGCGCGACACGGGTAGCGTGCGCTGGCATTTTCTCACCACAGCGTCAAGCCGGCAGTTGGCGCCGTTACTGGACGGTTTTGGCCAGGATGTGTCAGTGGCCGCGCCGCAGGGGCCGAATCAACGCGTGCCGACGCTGAGTCACATGCTGAAGGTCTATTTGCTCGATTCCAGCGCCAGCGTGCGCGAAATCTATTCGACATCCTTCCTGCACCAGCAGGTACTGGAAAACGATATCAGGACGCTGCTGCTCGAGCGTGCGGCGCGGCGAAATAAGCCGCAACGACGCGCGGCGCGGCGTTTTCAGGTAGGCTCGGTAACTGCCAACCAGGGAGCATCGATGAACACCGCCTACCAGACCAGCCAGCCAGAACGCGCAGAGATCGACGCCATGGCCGGTACTGTCGTGCTCGACTTCGGTACCGACTGGTGCGGCTTTTGCAAGGCCGCCGCGCCGGCCATCGAGGCTGCACTGGCCGGGCAAGCCGCCGTGCAGCATGTCAAGATCGAGGACGGCCCCGGCCGGGCGCTGGGGCGCTCGTTTCGGGTCAAGTTGTGGCCGACCGTAATCATTCTGAAGAACGGTACGGAGCTTGCGCGCGTGGTGCGGCCGGGCGACGGCGCCGAGGTGCTGGCGGCGCTGCAGGCGGCGCTGTAAAGGTTTTCTGTTGCCGTAACCGCAAGCTGGTCAAATCGGCTATGCTCATGCGAACCCCACCAGTCGCTGGAGACTTCCAATGGACAGCTTCCTGAACCTTGCTGCACGCATCCTGATGTCGCAGATTTTCCTCATTTCGGGGATCGGCAAGACCACGGGTTATGCCGGCACCCAGGCCTATATGGCGAAAATGGGCGTGCCCGGCGCGCTGCTGCCGCTGGTGATCGTCACCGAACTTGGCGGCGGCCTGGCCCTGCTGTTCGGCTTCCAGGCCAGGTGGGCGGCGCTGGCCGGCTTTACCTTGTTGGCCGGGCTGATCTTTCACTTCAAGCCGGATGACCAGATGCAGATGATCAGCTTCCTGAAGAATCTGGCGATCGCCGGCGGTCTGCTCATGTTCGTGCGCCACGGCGCCGGTGCGCCGTGCATCGACAGGCAACGCCGCAACTGAGGCTTGCGCGGCGCGCCGGCCAGGACCATCGACATCGGCCATGCACGTCGCCTGGCCGCGTGCGCGCGTGGGTCTGCAACAATGAATTTCGATTGCGGTTGTTCCTGTAACGTCTGTGCCTGTAACGTCTGCGGCTGAACCGAATGCCTGTTTTGATCATGCGGCCATCCTGGTCGGCACATCTGCGCTACCTGCGTTCGCAGCGAAGCTGAGGCCCACCTCAAGCACGCAATACCGACTGCTTTCCGCCGCGCAAGCAGGTGTATGGGCTTACAATCGGGCCTGGCATCGACAGGGAGACCACCATGTACCGCAATATTTTGCTGTGTTACGACGGCACCATCGAGGGCCGCAATGCGCTCAAGGAAGGCACCGAGATGGCGTTGTCGATGGGCGCTCACACCCACCTGCTGGCGATTCTACGTAGCAACGGCACCGACTTCAGGAGCGAATTGGCGGAATCGAAGGGTTCGGCAGAGTCAACGAGTTCTGCCGCAGCGCTTCGGCCGAGCCAGCTTCACAATGCGCAGCAACAGGTAGCGATGCAGATTTTGCGCGAAGGGATCGAGTGGCTCAAGGCGCGCCACCTTGACGCCCAGGGGCAAGTGGTGTTCGGCGACCCGGCCGGCCATATCGCCGCCTGCGCGCGCACGCTCGCAATCGACCTGATCGTGGTTGGCCATCACCGCCGCGGCCGGCTGGAGCGCTGGTGGAGCGAAGACGGCGACGCCGTGCTGTTGGAGATCGCGCCATGCAGCGTCCTGGTGGCGATGGGGCCAAAGGAAGCCGCGGAGCATTAAAGCGGGCAGCAGCCTGGGCGAGCCTGGTGCGGGAGCCATGAGGGAGTTCGTGCTGCGCTTGCGCTGCGTTTTGGCTGCTTTTTTCCACCGGATCACGCCGTGATGATTTTCAGGTCGAGCACGCGTTCCGACAGCCAGACCAGGGCAAGCGCCGCGATCAGGCTGGAACCGCCCATCAGCACCGCCTTGCGGTAGAACGCCGTCGCGCGCACCAGGTATGCCAGCGGCAGGAAAACGGCGACGATCGCCAGTTGGCCCAGTTCGACGCCGACGTTGAACCCCACCAGCGAGAGCAGTAGCGACGACTGCGGCAAGCCGAGGTCGAGCAGCACGCTGGCAAAGCCAAAGCCGTGGATCAGCCCGAATGCAAACGCCAGCAGCGCCAGCCGCCGGGTAATGAGCGGCCACAGGTTGTTCAGCGCCGCGACGACGACCGACAGGGCAATCGCCGATTCGACGACGCGCGACGGCAGCGCCACCATGCCGAGCGTGGCCAGGGTCAGCGTGATCGAATGGGCCAGCGTGAAGGCGGTGACGATCTTGATCACTTCGATGCTGGATGCGCGCACGCTGTCGCGCGCCTGCCAGCGGCCTGCGCGCCGTACCAGCACCGCCGGCAGCAGCAGCGACAGCAGGAACAAGATATGGTCGAAACCGATCCAGATGTGCCAGACGCCGTGCCGGACGTAGTCGAAAAACTGGCGCCAGCGCGCGGCGTTGGCCACCTGCAGCGACTGGCGCGCACTGTCGGGCGTGAAGATGGCGGTGGAGGTGAGGGCGCCGTGCGCGAGGCGCAGCAAGCCCTTGTGCTGCGGGTCGATATCGAACAGCAGCCTGTAGTCGGCATCGAGGGTGACGACGTCGACCGGGCACGTCGCCCGCAGCTTGAGCACGGCGTAGGCGCCGTCGCTGTGCTGGTCGAGCAGTTGGCTGGTGACGGCCAGCGGGCAAGGCGCAGTTGCACCTGCCATACCGCCCGCACGCGGTATGCCGAGCGCCAGCCGCGACAGCGCATACGCGGCGATATCGGCATGCCTGGCGCGCACCTCGTCCCACGTCAGTTCGCCATTGCCGTCGGCGTCGAGGCCGATCGCCATGTCGAGGTCGCGCAGCGCGATGTCCCACTGGCCGTCGACCTGATTGCCGGCGACGGTCAATGTCAGATAGCTGTCGCTCGGCTTGTGGGCGGCAGATTCGGCCATGCACAGCGCCAGCAGCAGCCCCAGGCCGGCTCGCCGCCAGTGCAGGATCATCTCGCTACTTTCATGTCGATCCTTTCATCGCGCGCAGCCTGGCCACGGTTGCCGCGATGGTGCGGTCTTCGATGCCGGTCTTGTCGATCCAATCGAGCGCGGTGCGCGCGCTGGCGGCGTCGCCACTGGCGGCGGCCGTCTCGACCAGGATGCGCAGGTCGGCCGGTTCCTTCTGCACCGCCCAGTTCAGCATGGCCAGCCGGACCGCGGTGTTCGGGTTGCCCCGCAGCGCCAGTTCGAAGCGCGCTTGTTCGCGCTGGTGGACGGTGTCGCCGCGTAGCATGGCTGCCTCGAAACGCAGCCGCAGCGCCGCGGATTGCGCCGCGGCGTCGTTTGCGCCCAGCGTCTTTTGCGCGATCGCGTAACGCAGCAGCAGCGCGTCGATGCGGGTCCGGTCCTTGAGCAGCGCGGCCACCTCGGCGGCGCGGCCGCGGTCGAGCAGGAAATCGCAATAAGCGCCGAGCAGGTAGCTGTCCGGCTCAGCGCCAGCCGGACCGGAGCTTGCCATCGCCTGCCTGAACAGCGCGTCGGCGGCGGCGTTGTCGCCGGCGCGCGCGGCCATTTCAGCCAGCAGGGTCTGGACCCAGGTACGAATGCCCGGGGCGGTGTCGGGATGCCGTTCGAGCGTCGCCTTGAGCTTGTCGAAGCTGGCCCTGGCGTCGCCGTTCACGCCGCCGACGCTCGACAGGCAGGTCTGAACGATCAGCTTTGGTGCGCGCGAGTACAGGCGCATGCAGCTGGTTCTGGCGCCGGCGTAGTCGCCGGTGACCATCTGTACGGTGGCGCGGGTGATCCGGGCCTGGACGTTGCCGCTGTCGCGGGCCAGCACGGTGTCGAGGTCGGCCAGCGCCAGGGCGAACTGGTGGGTGCTCTGGCGCAGCGTGGCGCGCAGCACCAGCACCTCGTCGCTCGCCTGCGCCAGCTTCCACCACGGCGCCAGGGCCGCTTGCGCGTAGCCCAGGTAGCGCGGATCGCCCTCGAGTCGGGCTTGCTCGATGTAGCGCTGGGCCAGGGCGGTGGCGCGCCCGACATCGTTCGGGTTCTTGCTCAGTTCAGCGCGCAACTGCAGCAGTTGGCGCTGGATCGGATTGGCGCGGCCGGGCAGGCGTTCGACCACTTGCCTGCCGTCGGCCGGAACATGGGGTGCGGCGTGGCAGGCGTCGGCCAGCGTCAGCGTCAGCAGGGCGCGCGCGCAAAATCGGCAGACAAGGTTCATGAAACCCTTTTTTTTAAAAAACTGGAACCAGGCCTGCAGGCGAGGTTCCAGCCGGATTTTGCATCAGATTGGTGCTTGCATCCGATTGTGGCCTGCCGGCTTAGCCGAACGGTTCAGGCTCGGTGTTTTCCGGCGAGGTGGTCACGAAGTCGTCGATCGGATTGCTCTCGATGGTGTCGGACGAGGACGACAGCAGGTCGGAAACGGCGGCCGTGAATGCATCGACCGGCGCCGGCGTGCCGTCGCCGCCGTTGTTGCCGTGGTCATCACTGCTGCCGCCGCAGCCGGTCAGGCCGGCACCGACCAGCAGCGCCACCGCGATGGCGGCCTGCGCCCTGCCTGCAATAGGGTTGAATGACGTAAAGTTGAATGACTTCATGGTATCTCCTTGACTGGGGTGTGCATGGCCGTTGTTCAGTTATTGCCCGGCAGCGGCGTGTTCAGGTAAGGGAACACGGGCTTGAAGTCGGCCGCGCTCTTGCGCACGCCATCGGTCAGCGCCAGGCCGCCGGCCGGGGCATCGGCCGGCTTGCAGCCCACTTTCAAGGCGTCGCTCGGGCCCGTCAGCACGCACAGGGCGCCCATCGCCACGCGCAGCGAGACGTCGACGACATCGTCGGCCGGGCGGCGGCCGTTCGGAAAGCCCGCATTGTCGCCACCGGCCACGCCAAGGGCATTCTGCGCCGCCGCCGGGGTCGGCGCGATCGCCGTATTCAGGCGCAGCATTTCGGACGCGACGACGTTGGCGGGCTGGTTCACCCCTGGCAGGCCCTTCAGGAACACGGTGACCAGGTCGGTGCGCGGGAAGTTGGTCGGCGCCCTGGCCGATGGGAACAGTGTCTGGACGACGGCCGGCAGCACCGGGTTGGTGACGTAATCGATGAACTGGGCGTCGTTTTTCGGCTTGGACGTGTTGAAACGGTCTTTGTCGTCCATGCCGATGATCACTTCGTTTACCAGCGGCATGCCCACGCGCGACACCTGGCTCCACCCGCCGCCTTCCTTGATGGCGTTGTTGATGCCGGACCCGGGGAAGGGATTGAGCAGGCGGCCCTGGCGCATGCTGGCGGTGGCGTAGCCGCCGATGACCGGTTCGCTGCCGTTGGTCAGGCAGCCGATCGGCATTTCGACGGCGATCGAGCTGATGTTCTTGCCTTCCAGGTCGTTCTTGTTGGCGCCGACTTCGGCGCCAAGCGGGTTCAGGTTGAACAGGTCGAAGATCTTGCCGACGGCGATGGCGAACGGCTCCTTGCGTTGGCCGACGAATACGCGCCCGGTGCCGCACGCCCCAATGGCGATATCGTAGGTGTGTAAATTGGCATAGGTTTCGTAGCCGGTCGCGCTGCCGAACGTCTTGTCGCCGATGTTGTCGACCGGCTTGTCGAATTCGGTGGCGCCGCCGTTGGCAGCGGCCAGGCGGGTGCGCGCGCCGCTGCGGCGGTCGCCCTTGACCATGTCGATGGTATAGGTTTCACGCACGTTCAGCGCATCCGGGTTGACGCCGGAAATCGTCGACGAATTGATCAAAGGGATCAGCACCGACTTGCCGCCAATGGGGAGTGCCGTCCGTTTCGAGGTATTCTTGAAACGGAACTGCAACGTCACGTCTTCCTTGGCGTCGCCGTTGTTGTCGATGTGGATTTCGTAGAGCGCGTTTTGGTCGAACTGATAGAAGTTCGGGCCGCCCTGCGGGTCTTGGAACGGGATGAAGTTGGCGATCATCGTCACGTAGCCTTCGCGGTCAGCGGCGTAGCTGCGAAACATGTAGAAGTCGGTGCCATCCACTTTCGGCGCGTTGGTCAAAAACGGCGCTTCGCGGTGGCTCGATGCCTGAGCCGGAGCAAACACGCCGCCCAGCACCAGGCTCGATACCATGGCTGCCAGGCAATTGCGTTTCAAGTTATTCATGGTGAGGATCCAGTCTCGTTGAAATGGTTGATCAAGACACCAGTTATAGCGAAGCGGACAAAAATGCTGTGTTAAACACCGCACACATGACGGACAATATTGGCTTTTGCAACACATTGCCAATGAACAGATTGTTCGAATCGGCCTGCACGATACAGATTCGGGCCCAGTCCCGCGGCGGCGGCGAGCTGCTGCGCATTGCCGACGCCATTATTGCCGGCGCTGCTGCGTCGCCTTGAACGAAAAGACCCGTCCTGCCGCAGTTGATTTTGTTACCATGGCGGTATTGCCCCTCTTACCATACAACACCATGCCAAAAAATAAGCCGCCCGTTCCCCGTAAATCTGCCGCCGCGTCGGAAGACGATGCCGACGTGATGGCGCAGGCTATTGTCGACCTCGCCCTCGACATCGTCGAACGCGAGGTCGACGACAGCAAGATGACCGACCCGGCCGACCTGAGCCTGAAGGACGACGAGCTGGCACGACTGGTGCGCAACGCGCTGCGCAAGAAGAACGACGAGGTGCTGTACAGCGCCATCGAGCACGCCAAGTACACCGACATCAAAGCCTGGCAATACCTGCGCGCCCATGTCGAGGAGGCCGGCGCGACGATGATGATCCGGCGCGACGGCAAGCCGACCGAGGAAATGGTCGCTTTCCTGGTGCCGGTGTTCATCCACAGCACCGGCGGCCTGATGCTGGCGGAGACGTTCCAGGACACCGGGGCGTTCGAATTTTTGCGCGCCAGCTTCCAGCAGGCCGGGCTGGAAAGTCCCGATGCCAAGGTGGTGCTGATCAGCCACGCCTACGACTTGCAGGAAATCGACAGCATCAGTTACAGCCAGTTGAACGACATGCTGCGCGAGGTGGCCGCCACCATGAGCGAGAAAAAACTGGTCGACACGCCGGCGCTGGCGGCCAGCATCAGCGGCTGGAAAGGCGGCGGTTTCGAGCCGCTCGATGCGGTGATGGAACTGCGCTTTTTGCTCGGCTTCGCACGCAAGCGCGCCGATGATCCGTTCTACCTTGTGCCGGAGCAGGAAGAAGAAGCCGACGCGTTTTTCGCCGCGCGCCTGGAACGCTATCGCAACTGGGCGTCGACCGCGGCGCCGCTGCTGCAAGCCTGCCTGGCGGCGCCATCGGCAACACTGATGCTCAACTTCCTGTACCAGGACCTGTTCTACGGCGCCAAGGAGCAGGCCATGACGGAGATGGCAATGCTGGCCATGATGTCCGAGATCAATGCAGCGCTCGACGACAACGGGCTCGATGCCGCCGATGCCAGCGCCATCGTCGGGCCGGCCGATGTCGACGACCAGATGGTGCTGAGGGTGGCGTTGTACCGCGCGGGAAGCGCCGCGCCGCTGGCCGCGCCCGACCTGCCGTTCAACCTCGCGGCCGATTTGCAGACCGAAGTCGACGACATCTGCGACGCCCTTGCCACCATCGGCATCCACGCGGTATCGGTGGCGATGCGGTTCGGCCGGGACGGCGAGCCGCAGAATGTGCTGCCGTACAGCGCGCAACAATAGTTGGCCTGGCCTGGCCTGGTTCAGGATGGCGTCAGGACATCCGTGAATGCGACAGGAAGATCCAGGCCACCGAGATGATCACCATCGCGGTCAGGCTGACGCACGACCAGGTAAAGAACCAGGCCGACACCAGGCTTGCCTGCGGCGCCCGTTCGGCCAGCAGGCCGAAAACGAAGCCGCAGGCGGTCAGCACCGACCAGCGGCGCAGGTAGACCGGCAGGTAGCGGCACATGCGGCGATTGTGCTGGACAAAGGCGTGGCGCTCGAACAGGTTGCGCGCCGCGCTGATGTCGGCAAACATCCATTCGAAAAACATGAAACGGTACAGCAGCGTCCGGAAGGGAATGTCCGGAAGGTCCGGGTTTTCCTTGGTGCCGGTTCCGTTGTCCTGATGGTCGGGCCGCGGCTGGTGGCTGTCTGGCATGATCGCACCTTGAAGTTGCATGAGGGCGATTCCGGCAGCAAGCACCGCTTCGGGAACCGGTTTTTAATAGTAACCCAGGCGGCGAATCACCTCCTGCTGCGCCGCACGGCTGGATTCGCCGCATCGGGTCCTTCCCATGAGTCAAACCGAACGGGTCAGGCCGAACGCGTCAGACCGCGAGATTGCCTTTGCAACTTCCGGGTCCATTGCACACCACCCTCAGCCACACTGCGGCGATGCGCTCGACGGGGCCGCCCGCGCAGCTGTACTGCGTTTCGTCGAGCTCCTCGCCGAACACGTCGGGATCGATCTCGTCATAATCCCAGCACGCGCCGCAAGCGTCCAGCAAGGGCGCGATGCGTGTCAAAAAAGGGTCGGTGCCGTCGACCATCGCCACGCCCGTGTACATCAGCAACCGACCGCCGGGCGCCAGCCGGGCGAGCGACGCCCGCACGATGTCGAGCGACAGGCCGGCGCCAAGTTCGCCGCCGCCATGACGGTAGGCACGCTCGCCGGGATCGAGCAGGTAGGGCGGATTGGCGACGATCAGGTCGAACTGGCCGTCGGCCGCTTTCAACAGGTCGCTGTGCAGCGGGCGAACGTTGGCGGCGCCGGCCAGTGCGGCATTGATGCCGGTCATGCGCAGGGCGGCGTCGTTGATGTCGATCGCCAGCACGTCGGCCTCGGGCGCGTGCAGCGCGATGGCGATCGCCGCAGCACCAGCGCCGCAGCCGATGTCGACCGCGCGCTCAACCGGGTTCGGGCCCAGATCGGCCCGCAGTGCGCGCACGAAGCGGTAGGTGTCGGGCCCGAAGAACACAGCGTTTTCGGCGCTGGTTGGATATGCCGAGTGAAAATACAGCTCGCTGCCCAGACGCGAGGCGCGCACCAGGCTGCGCCAGCGCTTGCCATCGGCGCGCAGCACACCGGCAGCGCGCATCAGCGCCACGATGTCGGAGGGCAGGTCGACCTCGCGGAATGGCCGGCTCCAGCCGAACACGTCAGCCAGGCTGGCCGGGCCGGCGCCGGGCGCGCGCCGCAGCACCCGCGCATGGGTGGCCGGTGTCACCGTCACGTGCTGGTAGTGCGCCGCTTGAAGCGCCTTGCCCAATGCGAGCAGGGCGGCGTCGGCCTGCGCTGGCGCGAAGCCGGCAGGGGAGCGCGAGGGCACGGTCACGGGCGAGGTCACGGTTGCAGTCATGGTCGCAGCCAAATTCAATTGTACAATCTGGAAAAAATCCGGGTCGCCATCAGGCCTGCCGAGCTGTGGTGGCTGGCCGGCGACATCCGCGCGATCAGCATGGCGATCGCGTCCTGCTTGCTGCCGGCGGCGGCCAGCTTCGCTTCCAGCAGGCGCAGTTCGCAGGATACCGATTCCCACCCATGCGCGCCGTCGGGAAAACGGTGGCGGATGATGCCGCGCTCAGCGCTGTCGCGCACTTGCCGTGCTCGGCCACCAAACGCACCATTGACGCCATTGACGCCATTGACGCCGGCAGCGCGCTGTCTGGCCCGGTGGCTGGCCACGCGCGGCAGCACGGCCGCAGCCTGCGGATGGGGCGGCGTCGCGATCCAGTCGTGCAGCACCTGCTGTTCGTAGGCGCTGAAGACGCCGAACATGTGTGCACGGTCGCCCTGGATCAGCTCCCAGAAACGGCTGTCCTCGGGCGCCTGGCCGCGCGTGAACCAGCCTTGCGCCTCGAGCGCGGTCAGCAATGCCGGCACCTGGCCGGGGTCGGCCATCCAGTCGTTGAGCGAACGGCCGCCCACTTTGCAGTAGTCCGAATGCATGTTCTTGCCGACCGCGGTCTTGGCGCGCAGGATGCCGACCAGCTCGCCATGAAGGTCGAACGCATCAATCACCGCCTCGGTGCCGACGCCAAGGTCGTTGAGCCGGTAGCCGGCCTCGACCCGGCGCAGGAAGGCGGCAAGGTTGCCCACTTGCGGTGTCAGCTTGTGCAGCGCTTCCCACGCCTTGCGCGCATGACCGCTGCCGGCGTTGTCGACGGTGACGTGCAAGGTGAAATAATACGGGTCGATGCCAAGCTCGTTGAGTTCGCAGGCGGTGATCAGCAGGTGCAGCGGCAGCTGCTCATAGCCGAGGTTGTAGCCGATCAGCTCCGGCAAAAACTGGTCGGCGTTGTAGGCCAGGGCCAGCTGGATCAAGCCTTGCACGAAATACTCATCCGGCAAGCCCTGCCACTGGGCGCAGCCGTGGCTGTCGATCAGTTGCTGGAATAGCACGACGTGGTTTTTTTCCGGCACGCCGTTGCCAAGCTCTTCGAGGTACGTCGTGATGAGCGGGCGCATCTCCCCCTGTTCCCAGTGCTTGAGCAAGCCGAACAGCCAGGCGCCGTCGACCAGCTTGGTCGGCGCGACACCTTTCAAGAAAAACAGTGCATGCGCCTTGTTGCTGAAGAACCGGCGCGGCGCGCCAGCCTTGCGCTGCCCCAGGTATTGCTTGTATTGGATGCCGACCAGATCGTGGTGGACAGCCGACCAGGCGGCAAAGGCGTCGGCGCCCTTCGGCAGGGTGGACGGGGCCGGACCAGCGGCGTCGAGCAAGCCGCGCAGCCAGTGCGCCGCCGTATCGGCCGCGCCCGCTTCGACCTCACGCTCGCGCCTGCGCTCGCACAACGACAGGTACATCTGGCGCACCCCGGCGGGGCAGACGGCTGCTTGCATGCGGGGCAGTGCAGTTGCTTGATCAGGCATGGTTTGTCTCTTTTGATGTTGATGCAGGAAAATGGCGAATCTGATACGAAAGTTCGATGTACTGTCAGAACAGGCGTATCAGGTCGCAATTAGTATGCAAGCGCCAACGGGTGGATGAAAGAGGTTCGAGCGCCGCGTCCGTGTAAGATCGGGATTACATGAATAAAAAGCAAAAAAACCATGAAACTACTGTTGGTGATGTGGAGGCCAACTGGCCACCTGACCAGGCCGGTCAGCGCGCGGGCGCTCGAACGCCCCTTCCGTGCGCTCGCCAAGGTAGGCAAATGAACGGCGCTGTGCCTGACGACGGTCTGCCAAGGCGGCCGCTCGCCACCTCGTGCGGCACCCTGATCGTCAATCCGGCCGGTCAACTGCTGCTGTGCCACGTGACGCATACCGCCAAGTGGGATATCCCGAAAGGCATGCAGGATCCGGGCGAGAGCACGCTCGAGGCGGCAATGCGCGAGCTGCGCGAGGAAGCGGGGATCGGCTTTGCGTCCGGGCGCTTTTGTGACCTCGGCCGGTTCGACTACCGGCCCGACAAGCGGCTGCACCTGTACCTGGTGCGCGCCGGCGTGGAACTGGCCAGCCTCGAGCACCTGGCGTGCAGCAGTTTTTTTCCGCACCCCGCCAGCGGCGCGGCAACCCCCGAAGTCGACGGCTACCGCTGGGCCGCGCGCACCGACGTGGCAACGCTGTGCTGGCCGCGCATGGCGCAGCGGCTGCTGGGGCTTGATTGGTAGAGTAAGAGTAGCCCAGCGCTGCGCCGCTGCAGGCAAAGTTGCTGGCGCCACTCTGCTATGCTGCGCGCACCATGAACCAGAAAATCATTTGATGGCACAACAGTTCGGATCAGCGGGCGGCAGCATTCTTGGCGAGCGCGATAGTGGCCGCATTGGCGGTGTTGCACAGGCTGCGGAACAAGCTGGCTTTTTGACCGCGGCGCAACGCGCATTGATCCACCGCCGCGGCTGGCTCAGGATGCTCGCGCCGCGCTCAGTCGGCGGCGCCGAACTGGCGTTGCCCGCCGCCGTCAGGCTCGAGGAAGAGATCGCGGCGATCGACGCCAGCATGGGCTGGGTCGTCACGCTGTGCGCCGGCGCCGGCTGGTTTGCCGGTTTTCTGCCGCCGGCCGTGGCGCGCGACATCATCGGCACGCGCCGCGTGTGCGTGGCCGGCAGCGGCGCGCCGACCGGCTACGCCGACCACGATGGCGCGGGCTTTCGCATCAACGGGCGCTGGGACTACGCCAGCGGCGCACCCATGGCAACCCACTTCACGCTCAATGCGGTGCTGCGCGAGCAGGGTCAGGTCGTGCTGGACGAGGCCGGCGCGGCGTGCATCCGGGCTTTTATCGTGCCGGCGAAAAACGTCGTCATTGTGCCGTCGTGGGACAGCATCGGCCTGCGCGCAAGCGCTTCGCACAGCTATCGCATCGACAACGCGTGGATTGGCGCCGAACACGGCTTTGCCATCGATCCGGCACAGGCGACGGCTGGCGGCCCGCTGTACCGCTTCCCGTTTCTTTTGCTGGCGTTCGCCACCTTGTCGGTCAACCTGGCGGGCATGGCGCGCCATTTCCTGCGCCTGGCGCAACCGGCCATTGCGCGGCGCCGCCACCCGTTGACCGGCTTGCAGCTGATCGACATGCCGGGTGTCGCGGCGCGGCTGCAGGATGCCGGCGACGCGCTGGACCGTGCGCGCAGCGATTTTTATCGCCTGCTCGATGCGGCGTGGGAGCAGGTGGTGCTTGGCGCCGTCATCGACGCAAACGAGGCGGCGGCCCTGCGGGCGGCGTCGCTCGAACTGGCGAGGGTGGCGCGCCTGGTCGTCGACGACCTGTATCCGTATTGCGGGCTGTACGCAGCCCATGCCCGAAGCGAGATCAACCGCGTCTGGCGCGACTTCCATACCGCCACCCAGCACACGCTGCTGCTGCCGTAGTTTATTTTACCCGCCGGCCCGTGGCCGGGGCGACATTGCGTCCGGCAGTGGCGTGAGCGCCGGCCAGCAAGCTTTGCTGTCGTCGGCGGCACTTGCAAACCGATACCTTGGAAACGGCGCATGACTTTCGCCCCGATACCCAATGCCCAAATGCCGGATGCCCGGTGAAAACATGCGTTGCAGCAAGCCGCTTAACTTTCCTTTGAGTATCTAACTTGACGCGATATACTCCAATTTTTGTGGATTAGCAATGAATCTGCGTAAAGCCGCTTTGGGGTTGTTCGCCCTTGTTCTCGTTGGCGCCGGGGTGGGAGAAGCGCGTACCTGGCTTGGTTTTATTCTTCCGCAGGAAAAACAGGAGAGTCGACAGGAGGGTCGTTCCCGCAGCCTGGGCCGCGGCGAGGCAATGGCGCTTTATTCGGCCCAGCAGCAGCAACCTTCGTTTACGGCATGTTCTGATCAGTTCCCGGGCGGGAAGCCAATAAATCCGACAACTTTTCCGGCGCCTATGAAGCCGCTGACGCTGTGCTCAGACAATTTTGCGGTGCTTTATTCCCAAACGAGCAAGACCCCGCTGGTTGTCGTCGAGCGGCTTTCGGCGACCCAGATCGAGGACGCGAAAGCGGAAGTGCGGACCAATCAGTTTTTTCCTGATCCGCGCATTCCCAAGGGCGGCCGGGCGGAGCTGAGCGACTACCGTGCCCAGCTGCCAGCAGTGGACCGCGGGCATCAAGCCCCCGCGGCAGACGCTCCGGATCAAAAAGCCATGGCGCAATCGTTTGCGCTTTCGAACATGGTGCCTCAAGACCCGAGCAACAACCGCAGGAGCTGGAGCAAGATAGAGTCCGACGTCAGAAAGTTTGCCCGACGGGCGAATGGCAATGTATTTGTCTTCACGGGCCCCCTTTTCGATGAAGGGCACCAGACGATCGGTCAGAACAAGGTCTGGAAGCCGACTCGTCTATTCAAATTGGTGTACGACGAATCGTCCGGACGTGCCTGGGCTTACGTTTTGCCAAATGCCGACACACAAATGATGAAGCCGATCGATTACCCGGAGTTCGTCAAGGCCACCGGTCTGAAGTTGTTGGATGGCCTGCCTGTCACCGGCACGGCCGGGCGCTCGTAATGCCAGTTCAACACTGACAGCAACGATTTTTTGCTGGACCAGTCGTTGTTCGCGACAGAAGTGGTGCCGCTACCTTGCACACGAAATGGGACTGGTGTGCTGCAAGCGGCGGGGAGGGCCAACGGCGCGCCGGTTTCAGCAGGTCTCGCTTAGTGGCAGGCTGATCCGATTGCGGCCCATGTGCTTGGCCCGGTACAGCGCGGCGTCGGCAATTGCCACCAGCTGGCTGGGATTGCTGTCCGGCGCGGCGAGGGCGGTGGCGGCGCCGATGCTGACCGTCACATGGCCGGCGGCGGCGTTGCGGTTTGGCACCTGCAGCCGCTCGACCCTGGAGCGGATGCGCTCGGCCACGATGGCGGCGCCTTTGAGCGACTGGTTCGGCAGGATTACCGCGAATTCCTCGCCGCCGTAGCGGGCGACCAGGTCGTTGGCGCGCATTTCGCTTGACACCGCGCTGGCGATGCGCTTGAGGCATTCGTCGCCGCCGAGGTGGCCGTTGGCGTCGTTGTAGGCCTTGAAATTGTCGACGTCGACCATCAGCAGGGAAAGCGGCTGCGCCTGGCGCATGGCGCGCGCCCATTCCGCCAGCAGCGTGTCGTCGAAGCAGCGCCGGTTCGCCAGGCCAGTCAGGCCGTCGCGGGTGGCCAGCTGCTCGAGCTTGATCTGCGCCATCTTTTCGTCCGTCAGGTCGCGCAGCGTCTGCACCACGGCGACCAGCGTGCCATCGTCGTCGAGGATCGGACTGGCGTCGGCGGCCAGGTAGCGGCGTCCGATGCGCGGCATGTCGCACCAGCTCTCGGCAGTCAGGTGGCTGGCCGGACGGCCCGGGTTGACCTGGCGCGGGTACAACTGATGGATTTCGTCGGTGCGGTTCTGGATCACCAGATCGGCCAGAATCGGCTGCGGCTCCTCGTAAAAGCTGCGCCAGTGGTCCGACGTGCCCAGCACTTCGGCGCCAGCCACCCCGGTCAGGCGCTCGCAGGCGCGGTTCCAGATCATCACTTTGCAGCTGGTATCGAGGACGAAGGCGGGAATTGCCAGCATCTGCATCAGCTTGTTGGCAAACGCCCGCTCATGGTCGGGAGCGGTGTACTGGATGGCGCGCTGGCTGGTGGGTGCGGTTTGCATGTGCGGTCCTGTAAAACTATCCGTTGAGCAAATGATTGACTGCCGACAAGTTATTTTGCTACGACGAGGCCTTCGACTTTTGATATGTAGCAAAGAAGCGCGTTATTTCGCTTTAATGCCGGGAAGCTTGTCGCGCCAGGGGAATCGACAGCGACAGCACGGTTCCGGCGCCCGGCTCGCTGTCGATGGCCAAGCAGCCGCCCGCCGCCGCCGCGCGGTCGGCCATGCCGATCAGGCCGCATCCGCGCGCCTGCGGCCAACCGGCCATGCCGATGCCATCGTCGCGTACTTGCAGGGTCAGCTGGCCGCCGTTGCGCTTGAGCGCGATCTTGACTTCGGTAGCCTCGGCATGGCGCACGACGTTCGCCAGCGATTCCTGCAAAACGCGCAGCAGCATCGCGTCGACGGCGTCGTCGCGGTTGCCGTCGAAGGCGTCGGCACTGGCGTCGAGTTCGTGGCGGATGCCGTTGAGGCGCGAAAATTCCGCCAGGTGGGTTTTCATTGCCGATTGCAAACCCCGTTCCAGCGCAAGCGGGCGCAGATTGTTGATGATCTCGCGCAGCGAGGCAATCGACAGGTCGACATTGTGCAGCAGGCGCCCGAGATGCTGAAACAGCTGCGGATGGGCGCCGCCGGCGCTGACCTGGACCAGCGACAGTTCGATCTTCAACGCCAGCAAGTGCTGGCCGAGGTCGTCATGGATGTCGCGCGCGATGCGGCTGCGCTCGTTCTCGCGGACATGGTCCTGTTGATGGATCAGCCGGCACAGGCTGGTGTGGATGTCGGCCTGCGCGTGCTCGGCCAACTGGCGGGCATGGCGTTCGATGCCGAGCTGGGCGTCGCAATCCGCCAACCGCTCGTTGATGCGCAGGTGGCGGCCGAGCAAGACATAAAAGCCCGCGCTCACCAGCACAAGCCAGGGCACGGCGATCAGCGCTGCCGGCCGCGGGATCGCCGAATTGCCGAACGCCGCTTCGCTCGATGCGGCCAGGGCAGCCAGCGCAGCCAGGGCAGCCAGCTTCAGTGCGGTTGTTGCAGGACGACGCAGTGCGGTGTTCATGGCATCCTTTTTGGCAAAATCCAGATCGCGTGGCCTGAAGTTACATTGCGGCACGGATGGCAGTCTTGTTTGGCATCAATATAATTTCGATAGGGCATCACTTCGGCGTGGCTTGGCCAGCGTGACCGTTGCGCCCAGCCGCGCTATAATGACCGGTTGACGATCGGGGTGTGCAGTGACTTACAGTATCAAAGAGATTTTCTATACCCTGCAGGGAGAGGGCGCCCATGCGGGGCGGCCGGCCGTTTTTTGCCGATTTTCCGGCTGTAATTTGTGGACCGGCCGCGAGAGCGACCGCGAGCGCGCCGTCTGCACGTTTTGCGACACCGATTTCGTCGGCACCGACGGCGAAGGCGGCGGCAAGTTTGCCCTGCCGGCCGACGTGGCCGCTGCCATCAATACCCTGTGGCCGGCGAGTTACCCGGCCAGCAAGTATGTCGTGTTTACCGGCGGCGAACCGCTGCTGCAACTCGATGGCGCGCTGATCGACGCGATGCACCTGGCCGGCTTTGAGATCGCCATCGAAACCAACGGCACCCTGCCGGTGCCGGCCGGAGTCGACTGGATTTGCGTCAGCCCGAAAATCGGTTCGACGCTGGTAATCGACAAGGGCAACGAAATCAAGGTCGTGATCCCGCAGGCCGGCCAGGACCTCGCCGCCTACGAGCAGCTCGGGTTCGACCATTTTTTCGTCCAGCCGATGGACGGCCCGCTGGCTGAGTTCAACACGCGGCTGGCGATCGACACCTGCAAGCGGCACCCGCGCTGGAAATTGAGCGTGCAGACCCACAAGCTGTTGCAGATACCCTGACAAATCGATTCAGGTTCAGATTCAGATTGATCAACCAAGTAACCAAGTAACCAAGTAACCATGCAACCAAGTAAACAATGCTGACGATTACCCGCAAGCTCGAATTTGATGCCGGTCACCGGATCCCCGACCATAAAAGCCAGTGCCGCAATTTGCACGGCCACCGCTACACGCTCGAAATCACGCTGACCGGCGCGGTCATTGAAGTCGAAGGCAATTCCGACAACGGCATGATCATGGATTTTTCCGACATCAAGTCGCTGGCCAAGGAGCACCTGGTCGACGTCTGGGATCACGCCTTCCTGGTGTACCAGAAAGACGATGCGGTGCGCAACTTCCTCGCCACTTTGCCTGATCACAAGACGGTCGTCATCGACCGCATCCCGACCGTCGAAAATCTGGCGCGCATTGCCTTCGACATCCTCAAGGCCGCCTACACCGACCGCTTCGGCACCGGCCTGCACCTGCACAAGCTGGTGCTGCACGAAACGCCGAACTGCTGGGCCGAGATTACCGATGCCTGACGCCGATTTCATGGCGCTGGCGCTGGCCCAGGCCGGGCATGCATGGCGCCTGGGCGAAGTGCCGGTCGGCGCCGTCGTCGTCAAGGACGGCGAACTGGTCGCGGTCGGCTACAACCAGCCGATCGGGCGCCACGATCCGACCGCGCACGCCGAAATTGTCGCCTTGCGCGCGGCGGCCGAAAAACTCGGCAATTACCGGCTGCCCGGCTGCGAGCTGTTCGTCACCCTCGAGCCGTGCGCAATGTGTTCTGGCGCCATGATGCATGCGCGCCTGGCGCGGGTGGTGTACGGCGCCACCGACCCCAAGACCGGTGCCTGCGGCTCGGTGCTCAACCTGTTCGAGCACGAAAAACTGAACCACCACACCGTCCTGGTGGGCGGCGTACTGGCCGACGAAGCGAGCGCCATGCTGCGCGGTTTCTTCGCCGAGCGGCGGCTTGCCGCGCGCAGCCTTGCCGCCCCCGGCCAGGTCGTCTAGCGCACGCTCAAGGCCGCTCGCCTGCTTGAAGCCGCACGGCAAGGCGCACGCGCCGCACGACAGCGTACACAAAATGCTATGCTCGGCACAGAGTTCGCTGGCGCTGTTTCAGCGCCCGATTTTGCCTTTGACCAGCGTGACCGTGACCATCGCGACCGACCATCATGCCCAGCCTGATTTCAAATGGTATCAGCATCGCCTATGACACCGCCGGCGACCCGAAAGCGGTGCCAGTGCTGCTGGTGATGGGGTTGGGCATGCAATTGACCGCATGGCCGGCCGATTTCGTCGACGGCCTGATGGAGCTGGGGTATTACGTGATTCGTTTCGACAACCGCGACAGCGGGCTGTCGACCAAAATCAAGTCAGCTGGCACGCCGAGCCTGCCGCTGGCGTTGTTGAAATCGAAGTTGCACCTGCCGGTGCGCAGCGCTTACCGGCTCGACGACATGGCGGCCGATGCGCTTGGCGTGCTCAACACGCTTGGCGTGGCCAGGACCCATGTGGTCGGACTGTCGATGGGCGGCATGATTGCCCAGATACTCACCGCCCGCCATCCCGGCCGCATTCTCAGTCTGACCTCGCTGATGTCGAGCAGCAGCCGGCGCGGCTTGCCCGGGCCGACCAGGGCGGCGCGCGCAGCGCTGATGGCCCGCCCGCCGCCAGGTGCCGATGCCGAGCGCATGTTGGACTACCTGTCCAGGCTGTTGCGCGCGATTGGCAGTCCGGCCTACCCGACACCCGAAAAACAGCTGCGCGAAACGGTGGCGGCGGCTCTGTTGCGCAGCAGTTGCCCGGCCGGCGTGGTGCGCCAGCTGGTGGCGATCATCGCTTCGGGCGAGCGCTGCGCACTGCTGCGCAGCATTGAACGGCCGACCCTGGTGATTCACGGCGCCGCCGATCCTTTGATCCCGGTGGCGGCCGGCATCGACACGGCGCGGCTGGTGCCGGGCGCCCGGCTCGAAGTCATCGAAGGCATGGGGCACGACCTTCCGGGCCAGCTGATCGAGCGCCTGCTCGCCTTGATCGACGTGCATGCGCGCGGTAAGATCATGCCGGACATTCTTCCACGCCTTTTCGAAAAACAATAATGACAACACCAACAGGGATCGCTATTTTTGCCCCGGGCGGCCGCGCCCCCGACGACGCCGACCTCGCGCGCGGCATTTTGCGACTCGAGCAGCGCGGCTGCATTGTGCATAATTACTACGACCCGACGCTGTCGTTCCAGCGCTTCGGCGGCACCGACGAGGGCCGGCTGGCGCAGCTCACTGCGGCAGTGGCCGATCCCGAGGTGCAGGTGGTGATGGCGCTGCGCGGCCAGTACGGGCTGACCCGGTTGCTGCCGAAGATCGATTTCGAGGCGATCGCGGCGAGCGGCAAGATCTTCGTCGGTTTTTCCGACATGACCGCCTTTCACATGGCGCTGATGGCCAAAACCGGCGCGAAAAGTTATTGCGGGCCGATGTTCGCCAGCGATTTCGCGCTCGACAATGCGGTCAGCTTCACGCTCGACAATTTCTGGCAATGCCTGGCCGGACCCACCCACGTGATCCACGAAACGGCGGCCGGCAATCCGTCCGTCAACCTGAGCGGCACGATCTGGGGCGGCAACCTGGCGATGCTGGTGTCGCTGCTCGGCACCGAGTATTTTCCGCTGATCGAAGATGGCATCCTGTTCATCGAAGATATCAACGAGCATCCCTACCGCATCGAACGCATGCTGCTGCAGTTGATGCAGGCCGGCGTGCTGGCCAGGCAAAAGGCGCTGGTGATCGGCGACATTTCAGGCTACCGCCTCAGCCCGTCCGACCATGGCTACGACATGGACGTCATGCTGGCCTACCTGCGCAGCACGCTGCCGTTGCCGGTGCTGACCGGCTTGCAGTTCGGCCATATCCCGAAACGGGTGACGATTCCCTTCGGCGCCCAGGCCAGCCTGGTGTCGGACAGCGAGCGTTTTCAGCTGACCATGAGCGACTATCCAACCATCGCGCCCATCGCGACCACCGGCGGCGGCAGTTCTGCCAGGCTCGGCACCGCGATACCGCTGACCTAACACGGCCGGCGGCCTTGTACGGCGGCAGCACCGGTGGTTTTGGAGCCGCTCACCCGGCGTGCACCGCACAATGGTAAAATCACCGGTTAATTGAAATCCTCGTTAAAGGCTTTTCCCGTGCTCTCTACCGCTAATATCACCATGCAGTTCGGCGCCAAGCCGCTGTTCGAAAACATCTCCGTCAAGTTTGGCGACGGCAACCGCTATGGCCTGATCGGCGCCAACGGCTGCGGCAAGTCGACGTTCATGAAAATCCTCGGCAACGACCTCGAGGCGTCGGGCGGCACCGTCATGCTCGATCCGAACGAACGCCTCGGCAAACTGCGCCAGGACCAGTTTGGCTTCGAAGACATGCGCGTGCTTGACGTCGTCATGATGGGCCACACTGAATTGTGGAACGCAATCTCCGAACGCGACGCCATCTACGCCAACCTCGAGGCAACCGACGACGATTACATGCACGCCGCCGAGCTCGAATCGAAAGTGGCTGAATACGACGGCTACTCGGCCGAAGCGCGGGCCGGCGAACTGCTGCTCGGCGCCGGCGTCTCGATCGACCAGCACCAGGGCTTGATGAGCGCGGTCGCGCCCGGCTGGAAACTGCGCGTGCTGCTGGCGCAGGCGCTGTTCTCGAACCCCGACATCCTGCTGCTGGACGAACCGACCAACAACCTCGACATCAACACCATTCGCTGGCTGGAAGATGTGCTCAACGACCGTAACTCGACGATGATCATCATCTCGCACGATCGCCACTTCCTCAACCAGGTCTGCACCCACGTGGCCGACATGGATTACGGCACGCTGAAGGTCTACCCGGGCAACTACGACGAGTACATGTTTGCTTCGACCCAGGCGCGCAACCAGCAACTGTCGAACAACGCCAAGGCGAAAGACAAGGTCGCCGAGCTGCAGGAATTCGTGCGCCGCTTCGCCGCCAACAAGTCAAAGGCGCGCCAGGCGACGTCGCGCGCCAAGCAGATCGAAAAAATCAAGGTCGACGACATCAAGCCGTCGTCGCGCGCCTATCCGTTCGTGCGCTTCGAAGCCGAGAAGAAGCTGCACCGCCTGGCCGTCGAAGTGGAAGGCATTTCGAAGAAGTACGAGCGCCAGCTGTTCAGGAACTTTTCCATCATGGTCGAAGCGGGCGAGCGCATCGCCATCATCGGCGCCAACGGCGCCGGCAAGACCACCTTGCTGCGCACCGTCGGCGGCCAGCTGTGCGGGCTGCAGCCCGATACCGGCCGCGTCAAGTGGGCGGAAAACGCCAACGTCGGCTACATGCCGCAGGACCCGACCGAGGAATTCCCGACCGACGCCGTGCTGACCGACTGGATCGGCCAGTGGACCAAGGAGGGCGACGACGACCAGGCGGTGCGCTCGATTCTCGGCCGGCTGCTGTTCGGCGGCGACGACGTCAAGAAATCGGTGAAGGTGCTGTCTGGTGGCGAAAAGGGCCGCATGATGTACGGCAAGCTGATGCTCGGCCGTCACAACGTGATGCTGCTCGACGAACCGACCAACCACATGGACATGGAATCGATCGAGTCGCTCAACATTGCGCTGGAAAAATACACCGGCACCCTGATCTTCGTCTCGCACGACCGCGAGTTCGTGTCGTCGCTGGCGACCCGCATCCTCGAAATCAAGGAAGACGGCATCACCGATTACCTCGGCAACTACGAAGACTACCTGAAGAGCCAGGGCATCGATTAAACGCGACGGGACACAATCAGCGATGAACATCATGCCGATCAAGAACTTCGACTACGACCATCCGCAAGCCGGCCTCAGTTGCACCGCCCAGGCCTGGGCGCGTGCGCCCGAGACGCCTTCAAGCGACGAGCGCAGCATGCTCAAGGACAAAATCCGGCGCTTGCTGAAGGAACGCCAGGCTGTGCTGGTGGCCCACTATTATGTCGACGCCGACCTGCAGGACCTGGCCGAGGAAACCGGCGGCTGCGTTTCCGACTCGCTCGAAATGGCGCGCTTCGGGCGCGACCACCCGGCCACGACCCTGGTCGTGGCCGGCGTGCGCTTCATGGGCGAGACGGCGAAGATTCTGAGTCCGGAAAAGCGCATTTTGATGCCCGACCTGGACGCCACCTGTTCGCTCGACCTCGGTTGCCCGGCGGACGAATTCGCGCAATTTTGCGACCAGCATCCGGACCGCACGGTGGTGGTGTACGCTAATACCAGCGCGGCGGTGAAGGCGCGCGCCGACTGGATGGTGACGTCCTCGATCGGCCTGGACATCGTCGCCCACCTGCACGCCGAGGGCAAAAAAATCCTGTGGGCGCCGGATCGCCACCTGGGCGCCTACATCCAGCAAAAAACCGGCGCCGACATGCTGCTGTGGCAGGGTTCCTGCCTGGTGCACGACGAATTCAAGGGTATCGAACTCGACTTGTTAAAGGCCGACTATCCCGATGCCAAAGTGCTCGTTCACCCGGAGTCGCCGGCTGATGTGGTGGCGCTGGCCGACGTCGTTGGTTCGACCACGCAACTGATCAACGCCGCCGTCGAGATGGACGCGCGCACCTTCATCGTCGCCACCGACAATGGCATCCTGCACAAGATGCGCCTGGCAGCTCCGGCTAAGCACTTCATCGAGGCGCCGACTGCCGGCAACAGCGCCACCTGCAAGAGTTGCGCGCATTGTCCGTGGATGGCGATGAACGGCTTGCGCAACCTGGCCGATGTGCTGGAAAACATGCACAACGAAGTGTTCGTCGATCCGCAGATCGGCAAGCAGGCGGTGCGCTCGATCGACCGCATGCTCGATTTTGCTGCGGCCAAAAAAGCGCGGGCCCTGCCAATCGGCGAACTGGCACAAGAAGCGGTACTGTTTTCAGGAGTTGGTCCGGCATGAATTATTCGAGCAATTTGCGTAATCCCCACAATGCATTCGACCCGGCGCTGCAATCGGCATTTGAATCGAACCTGCTGGCCGCACTGCTGGAAGACATCGGCAGCGGCGACCTGACCGGCAAGCTGGTGCCGGACGACACCCGGGTGCGCGCACGCGTGGTTGTGCGCGAGGACGCGGTGCTGTGCGGCGCGCCATGGTTCGACGGCGTCATGCAGGCGCTCGACGGCAATACTGTTGTTGAATGGAATTATGCCGAAGGCGATATGATGCAGGCCGGCAGCGTGGTGTGCAGCATCGATGCGGCGCCGCGCGCGCTGCTGACGGCCGAACGGGCAGCGCTTAACTTTTTGCAGCTGATGTCGGGCGTGGCAAGCGCAACGCGCCGTTACGTCGACGTCGTCGCCGGCACCAAGGCGGCCATTCTCGACACCCGCAAGACCTTGCCGGGCCTGCGTCAGGCGCAGAAATACGCGGTGCGGGTTGGCGGCGGCAAGAACCAGCGCATGGCCTTGTTCGACGGCATCCTGATCAAGGAAAACCACATCGCCGCAGCCGGCGGCGTCGATAAGGCACTGGCGGCGGCCGTAGCGTTGAACGCCGGCAAGCCGGTGCAGATCGAAGTCGAAACGCTGGCGCAATTGTCGCAAGCGCTGGCGGCCGGCGCCACCTCGGTGCTGCTGGACAATTTCGAACTCGGTGCGATGCGCGCAGCGGTGCTGCTCACCGCCGGGCGCGCGCTGCTGGAAGCGTCCGGCGGCGTCAGCCTGGACAGCGTGCGGGCCATCGCCGAAACCGGCGTCGACCGGATTTCGGTCGGCAGCCTGACCAAAGACGTCAAGGCGACCGATTACTCGCTGCGAATCGTTGATTGACTGATTCAGGCAGTTTGCTGCCGGTTTGGCGTGAGCTGGTTTGAGTACGGCTACGGTTACTGCTACAGCGCGCAGCGCAGCGCCGGCAGCAGCCGTTCGGCCGCGCCGTCGATTTTCAGGCTGATCAAATCGTCGGCGCGGGTGAGGCCGAGGTTGATCGCGGCGATCGGCTTGTTTGTTGCCGCCGCCATGCGACAGAAGCGGAATCCCGAGAACACCATCAGCGACGATCCGATGACCAGCAGCGCGTCGGCCGCCGCCATTGCCGCCACGGCCTGCGCGGTGCAGGCGGGGGCGACGCCGTCGCCGAAAAAGACGACGTCGGGTTGTAACGTGCCGCCGCAATGGATGCAGGCGGCGACGTGGAAGTGGGCCAGCGCCTCCGGCTCGAAGTGGGCGTCGCCGTCCGGTGCGGCGCCAATGTCAGCGGCACAGTGCGGCATGCCCGGGTTCAGTTGTTCCAGTAAAGTCTGGATGAACCGGCGTGGAAAGCTGGCGTGGCAGTCGAGGCAGACGACGCCGTGGATATTGCCGTGCAATTCGATCACTGCCTGGCTGCCGGCGCGCTGGTGCAGGCCGTCGACGTTTTGCGTGATCAGGTCGCCAAGCCTGGCATCGGCCTGCAAGCTGGCTACCGCCAGGTGAGCCGGGTTCGGCGCCGCGCGCGCGATGGCAGGGTAGCCGACCATGCTGCGCGCCCAGTAGCGCTTGCGCACCGTCTCGCACTGGCGAAATTCCGGCCCCTGCACCGGCGCTTTGCCGCGCCGTACGCCATCCGCTCCGCGATAATCGGGAATGCCCGAGGCGGTGCTGATGCCGGCGCCGGTCAGTACCAGCACGCGGCGCAGCGGCGCCAGGAAGCGCGCCAGCTGATCGACTTGGTGTTGTTCATCCGGGCCGCCGCCCGGGAGCTGCATTGCATGCATATCGGTAAAATGGGATCGTTGAAACAGGAATGGACGTGATGTCATCAATTTACCAGAAAGCGCCGCCATGCGCCCCGGTGTCCTTGCCACCAAAGCCGGCAAAACCGGGCGCACAATGTCAGCGCGAAGACCAGGCGATGCCGCTGACAATCAGGGCAAACGCGGCGATGTGGTACAGGTGTGGCGGCTCGCCCAGGAAGGCCGACGACATCAACGCTGCGAACAGCGGCGTCAGGTTGGTAAAAAAAGCGCCGACGGTGGGGCCGGCGCGCTGCACGCCGGCGCCGTAGCAGCGCATCGCGATCACCGCCGGGCCGATGGCGACGAACAGCAGCGCCGCCGCGACGTTCCAGCTCCAGTCGATGTGGACGTCCTTTACTGACCATTCGATCGAGGCCAGGGCGCCAGAGCAGAGCACGCCGTAGACGACTTGCGCCAGCAGGAAGGCGGCCCAGTCGGCGCGCACCGTCGGCCGGTCCTTCGGCTGCAGGTTTGCAGATTGAAGCAACAGCCAGCTGTAGAACGACCAGGCAATCGTCGCCAGGATCATGTAGCCGTCGCCGGCGACCAGCCGCAGCGCTGCCAGCTGGCGCCATTCGCCGCGCGAGAGCACCAGCAGCACGCCGGCAATCGACAGCGCGGCGCCGACCAGTTGGCGGGGCCGCGCCGGCATGCCGAAAAACAGCGCGCCCACCAGCAGCATCCACACCGGCATGCCGGCCGCCACGAGCGTGACGTTGATCGGCGTCGACGTTTGCAGTGCCAGGTATTGCAGCGAGTTGTAGAGGCCGACGCCGAGCAGTCCGAGCAGGCTGTAACGGCGCCAGTCGCGCCACAAACCGCTGCCGGGGCGCAGCATGGCGCGCCCGAGCGGCAGCAGGATCAGCAGCGCGATCGACCAGCGCAGCAGGTTCAGCGTCATCGGCGGCACCGCTGCGCGCATCAGCCGCCCGACGATGGCGTTGCCGGCCCACAGCAACGGTGGAACGGTCAGCAGCAGCGCGGTGGAAGCGGTCAGTGTGCGGTGGTTCATCTTTTCGTGAAAGTAAAAAACCCGCCGGTCAGCGGGTTGGATGGTGATATTGCTGAGATCAGCCGAGATCAGCTCAGCGCCGCGGCGGCGTCAGCACGCTCGGCAGCGCTTTTGGCAGCGTGGCCGGATAGTCGCGGCTGAAATGCAGGCCGCGGCTTTCGTGGCGCGACAGTGCGCTGTTGACGATCAGCGAGGCGACCTCGACCAGGTTGCGCAGTTCGAGCAAGTCGTGCGAGATGCGGAAGTGGTGATAATACTCGTCGATTTCTTCCTTCAGCAGCGCGATGCGGTGCTGGGCGCGTTCGAGCCGTTTGGTGGTGCGCACGATGCCGACGTAATTCCACATGAAGCGGCGCAGTTCATCCCAGTTGTGCGAAATGACCACTTCTTCGTCGGCGTTGGTGACCCGGCTTTCATCCCACAGCGGCAGCACTGGCAGCACGAACTTCGGCTGGGCGGCGACGAATTGGGCGCAGGCGCGGCCGACCACCAGGCATTCGAGCAGCGAGTTGCTGGCCAGCCGGTTGGCGCCGTGCAGGCCGGTGCAGGCAGTTTCGCCGACGGCGTACAAGCCTTCGAGGTCGGTGCGTCCGGCCAGGTCGGTGACCACGCCGCCGCAGGTGAAGTGCACTGCCGGCACCACGGGAATCGGCTGCTTGGTGATGTCGATGCCAAGTTCGAGGCAGCGTGCGTAGATGGTCGGGAAGTGCTCGATGAGGAAATCGGCCGGCAAGTGGCTGATGTCGAGGTTGACGTAGTCGATGCCGCGCTTTTTCATCTCGAAGTCGATGGCGCGGGCGACGACGTCGCGCGGCGCCAGTTCGCCGCGCTCGTCGTGCATCGGCATGAAGCGGGTGCCGGCGGCGGCGCCCGCCTCGGGCGGCAGCAGCAAGCGCCCGCCTTCGCCGCGGATCGCCTCCGTGATCAGGAACGACTTGGCGAACGGGTGGTACAGGCATGTTGGATGGAACTGGATGAATTCCATGTTCGACACGCGGCAGCCGGCGCGCCACGCCATCGCGATGCCGTCGCCGGTGGCGGTGTCGGGATTGGTGGTGTACAGGTACGTCTTGCCGGCGCCGCCGGTGCACAGCACGGTGTGCTCGGCTTCGAACGTCAGCACCGCGCCGGTGCTTTCATCCTGCACGTACAGGCCGAGGCAGCGCGGTGCCACCGGGTGGCCGCCCTGCGGCTGCTTGGAAGTCAATTTGTCGGAGCTGATGACGTCGATCGCGCAGTGCTGCTCGAACAGCGTGATGTTCGGATGGGCGCGCACCTTTTGCTCGAGCGTGAGCTGGACCGCGTGGCCGGTGGCGTCGGCGGCGTGGATGATGCGGCGCTGGCTGTGGCCGCCCTCGCGCGTCAGGTGAAAGCCCATCTCCGCGCTTGCGTCGCGGGTGAACGGCACGCCTTGCTCGATCAGCCATTCGATCGCTTCGCGTCCATGTTCGACGATGTAGCGGGTGGCCGCCTCGTCGCACAGCCCGGCGCCGGCGACCAGGGTGTCGTCGATGTGTTCCTGAAAACTGTCGCCCGAATCGAGCACGGCGGCAATGCCGCCCTGGGCCCAGTTGCTGGCGCCGTCCAGCAGGGCGCGCTTGGAAATGATGGCGACGGTGTGGGTCTGCGCCAGATGCAGGGCGACCGACAGGCCCGCCAGTCCGCTGCCGACAATTGCGACGTCAAATTTCATGGGTGATCACTGATGTTCAAAAAAGTATCACTATAATCTATTTGTCGGGCAACCAGTACGGCCGCCATGCGCCTGACGCGCTCTCGCCGGGCGCATGCGGCGTTCACCCACCTTTTACCAGGACATGAGCCAGTTGGCGCTCGCTTCGGCGACCTCGGCGCGCCACGTGCGGCTGGCGAAGGTGTGGTTGGCGCCGCTGACGTCGATCCGCCTGGCACGCACCTTGTGGTGCGTCATCAGGCGGGCGAATTCGGCCCCCGTCAGGTCGTCGCCGAAGAGGATCACCAGCACCTGGCCTGCATAGCCGGCCAGGCTGTCGATTACCTGCAGCGGCAGCGCGGCATTTTCGTCACCGTCACCGTCGTTGCTGGCCGCTGGCCGCATGTTCTGGCGCAGCGCGGTGGCGGTGGCGACGACATCGGGCCTGTCGCTGGCGACGTTTTTCGATACCGGCGCGGCGCGCTGCCGTGTGCGTACCCGGGGATTGAACAGCACCAGGCCGCGCACCCGGTGGTCGGTGGCGACATACAAAGCGGCGGCGGCGGCGGCGTCGCACAGGCCCCAGATCACCACTTCCTGCATCTCGGGCACCTGCATGAAAAACTCCTTCATGGCGGCGCGGATCTCCTCGTCGATCCGGTCGACGCTGCGCGGCCCGCCCTCGCTGTCGCCCATGCCGCGGCGGTCGAAGCGCATCACCGGGATGCCGCGCTGCGACAGGGTGCGCGCGAGAATGGTGAACTGGCGGTGGCTGCCGACCCGGTACTGCGGCCCGCCGGTGACCACCAGCACGCCGCGCGGCAGCGGACGTTCGGGCACCTCGACAATGCCGACCAGGCCGCTGCCGTTGCAGTTGAACATGAGCGCGCGTTGCTCGGCATTCATGATGGATCGGGCGCAAACACGGCGGCAGTGGCCGCCAGCAGCGCCGGGCATTCGGCGATGTCGCTGGTGGCCCAGAACGGCAGGCCGTCGACCGCGTGGAGGTGCAAGTTCACGCCGAGCCGGGTCCAGCGGCCGGCCAGTCGCGCGGCATTGGCCGCCTGCTTGCGCGCCGCCTGGGCGCCGCTGGCAAACCAGTGCACCTCGCATGGCAGCAGCTTGATGGCGGTCGCATCGCAGGCATCGATGCCCTTGGCCAAGGCGGCGTCGAGTTCGTAGCCGGCAACGTCGATGCGGCCGCGTGTGACCAGTTCCGCGCGCAATGCCGACGTGCTGCGCGGCGCCGGGATGGCGTTGGTCATGGCGCTGCCCGTGGTGTTGTCCAGGCCGGCGCCCAGGCGCAGCCCGAGGAACTGGTTGATGCACGTGCGTCCGTTCATGAACGGCTGCCACAGGATGATGGTTTCGACCTTGCAGGTGGCGGCAAAATCGAGGGCCAGCAGGCCGCCGAGGCGCACGCCCCACAAGTGCAGCGGCTGGCCGCTGGTGCGTTCGGCCAGCCATTCGGCGGCCACCGCGAGGTCGCGTTTCCATTGCTCCCACCGGCCGGAGAAAAAGTCGCCGCAGCTGTCGCCACAGCCGAACAAGTCCATCTGCAGCACCGCATAACCGATCGCAGCGAACGCGCGGGCCTGTTGCGCAGCCATGCGGCGGGACAGGTTCATTTCTTCGGCAAACGGGTGCACATACAAGATGGCGCCGCGCGACGGCAAACCCGGATTGGGTGGGTGATACAGGCAGAAGCGGGTGCCCGGGTCGACGTTGAAAAAAAACGGCACGGCGTGCGGCGTGGCGGGAAGTGGGGCGTTCATGGCTGTGGCGTCTCCTTAAGGAATTCGGTCAGGCTGCCGACCGGGGTACGGTTCCTTGTCGCAAGGGTTGATGACATTTATCTATCGATAATATGAATTAAACACCGTCAAGTCGCACCGGTCTTGACAGCGCACAAGCAAGTGACTCAGCGGTATTGATTGACCCGAATCAATGAGCCCCCGGTGCTTATCTGGACTGTAATTCCCGCCGGTCGGCCAGTTTGGCCGACGCGCTGGTGCGTCGGTATGACGGCGCCGCCGATCCTGCGCCTGCTGTACGGCGAACAACGGGTTGCGGCGGCGCGCTTGATCCACATCAGGCGTTTTTTGGCCGCCATCTATAGCATGTTGAGCACGTCGCGCTGTTTCGCCGTGGCGATCGGGCAGGCCAGGGCCCAGGCTCGGCTCGACGGCATGACGATTGCGGCGCTCCGCCATTTGCCGACTGACGAATTCAATGTTGCGCGCCGCAAGCTGGCCGCCGCCCTGTCGCACTGAACGAAAGAAGCCGATGCGTGTAGGCATATTGTCATACCCGATGCTGTTCCAGCGCGACGGCAACCTGCAGGTGCAGGTGCGCGCAACGGTCGGTGCGCTCAACGAACTGCCGCTGTTGGCAAGCGGCGCACGGCTCGAAGCCGAACTGGTTGACCCGTTCCGTTCGCGCCTCGATGACTACGACGTCGTGCACGTGTTCGCCGCGGTCAACGGCAATCACGGTATCGTCGAGGAAGCGGCCCGGTTGCAGGTGCCGGTGGTGCTGTCGGCGCTGGTGGCGCCTGGCTGGAGCCGCTCCGACGGCACCCGCGCGCGCATCGCCGACCGCTTGCTCGGCAACCTGATCGGCGCGGATGTGCGGACCAGCTATTCGCAGATACGCCATGCACTGCAGCTGGCCAGCCTGGTGGTGGCGCAGGGCGAGCCGGAACGGCAGGCGATCCGTACCGCTTTCTTGATCAATCCGGCCAAGGTGCGGGTGCTGCCGAACGGCGTCAGTCCGCATTTTTTCGACGCCGATCCGGCGCTGTTCCGATCGCGCACCGCGATCCAGGGCCAGTTTGCGCTGATGGTCGGCCCGGTCTCGCCCTACAAGAACCAGCTCGGCATGGCCAGGGTGCTGTCCGAGATGGCGCTGCCGTTCGTCGTCATCGGCGAGGCGATCGAGCGCGACACCGACTATCTGCGCCAGTTGCGCGCGGTGCCCGGCGTGATCTGCATGGGTCCGCTGAGCCAGCAGCAGCGCATGCTGGCCAGCGCCTATGCCGCCGCCGCCGTGTTTGTGCTGCCGAGTCAAGGCGAGCCACAGCCGCAGGCGGTGCTTGAAGCGCTGGCCGCCGGCACCCCGGTCGTGATGACGAACAAGAGCGGGCTGGCGCTGCCGCACAGTGAATTTGCGCTGCGCATGGTGCGCTGGGACGACAGCCGGGCGCAGAAGATCGCGCTGCTCGATCTGCTCGCCGAGCCGCCGCAGCGCGAGCGGGTGCGCGCGCTGGTGCGCTCGTATACCTGGGAAAGCGTGGCGCTGCAGCTGGCCGATTGCTACGCCGATGCGCAAGCGCTGGCGCGGCGCGCTACCTGCCCGCTTGCCCCAGCAGACGCCGGTATAGCGGCCCATAGCGTGCCACGCTGACCTCCCAGTTGCGCTGGTACTTGACGAACCAGCGCGCCTCGCCGCGCATCGCCGGCCAGCGCGCCGGTGTTGCCAGCAGCACGTTGACGGCATCGGTCAGCGCAGTGGCGCTGCCGGCCTCGAACAGCATGCCGGTGCGGCCATGATCGACCAGTTCGCGGTGGCTGCCGACGTTTGACGCCACCACCAGGCAGCCGCGCGCCATCGCTTCGAGCAAACGCTGGGCCGGCACCAGTTCGGCCGCGCGCTGCGGCAGGCGCGGGAACACCAGCACGTCGGCCAGCGCATGCAGCGCGTCGTACGTATTGTGCACATTGTGCGCATTGTGCGCATTGTGGGCGCCGGCCCCGGCCTGCGCGGTGTCGTGCAACACGACGCTGCCGCCCAGGCCGTGGTGCAGCACGCGCGCCTTGAGCCACGCGTGCCGGGCGCCGGGACCGGCCAGCAGCAGCTGCAGCTGCGGGTGCACGCGCAGCAACGCCGGCAAGGCGTCGATCAGCAGTTCGAGCCCTTCGTGACGATGGAAGGCGCCGATAAAACCGAGCACCGGGCCGTCGCCAAGCCCCAGCAAACGTGCCAGGCAAACGTCGCGGCGCGCTGCCGGCGGGTAGTCGCGCAGGTCGACCGCGTTCGGCACCACCGTCACGCGGGCGCGTTGCACGCCGCCCGCTTCGAGCTGCGCGCGCAAGCCTTCGCTGCTGGTGGTGACGGCGTCGGCGCGGCCGGCGCACCAGCGCTCGGCGGCGGACGCCAGCGAGTGACGCAGCGCGTGGGAAAAACACGGGTCGGACTGGCCGAAGACGGCATGCAGCTCGAACACCACGGGCAGGCCAAGGCGGCGCCCGACCTGCAGCGCGGCCAGCGCATTTTCGGCGGGCGAGTGCGCGTGCAGCAGGTCGGGCCGGGTCAGTTGCACCACCTTGCGCAAGCGCCGCGCGATGATGCTGGCGGCCCCGAACAGCGGCACCTGCGCCAGCACGCCGGCGACCGGAGCGGTGCGAAAGAAATGCCAGCCGTCGCGGTTGCGGTCGGACTCGACCAGGCCTTGGCGCGGGCCGGTCAGCTGGTTGGTGTGCCAGCCCAACGCGCGCTGCTGGCGCAGGATTGCCATGGTGCGCCGCGCGTAGGCGCTGTTCCGGGGCGGCGAATGGTCGAGCAGGTGGAGGATGCGCACCGGCTCAGACCCTGGGCCTGACACCGGCACCCGGGCTGCCCGGCGCGTCATTGCGCGCCGGGCAGCCTGCGACACCGGCCGGCTGGTCGATGCGATTTTTCATGTCTATGTCCATGTGCGGTCGTTCTCCTTATTAAGCGCCGAAGCTAAGCGCCACACGATTGTAGGACTGGCGCGCCGCGCCGTTTTGTTAACTGCGGCGCCGCTGATTCGCATCAAGAATGTTCTGGCTGACCCTTTTGTCGGTGTCGGGCGCAATTGTCGGTGTCCAGCGCAAGCCATTTCCGGCGGGGGGCATGTCGATTTGTCCGAAGGCAAACAGTGTTGTCGTGGAGCGAACTCGGTTAAGCATGACTCTGTCTGACCATGACACCCAGCGCGCACCTGAAACGGCGCGGACCGATCACCGGAGGACGACAACATGATGCAAGAAGAATTACCGATCGCGACGCTGGCGGCGCCCGCCTGCATGCGCGAGCTGTACGTGGGCCGGCATGTCACCGGCACCGGCACCGGTCCCGGGCCCGACGCTGAACCCGAACCACGGTCCGGCCCGCAGGTGTTCCATATCCGGATGGCCAATTCGGCGCGCCGGCGCGAGGCGGCCGGTGTCCTGATCCGCAAAATGTACGGTTGGCGCGGCTATGCTGTCGAGCCGTCGCTGCTGCATGAGCCGGGCAAAATCACGCTGTACGCCGAGACCGGCGGCGCGGTGGTGGCCACCATGAGCCTGTGCCTGGACAGCCCGTTCCTGCTGCCGGCCGACGAAAACTTCGGCGACATGCTCGACGGCTTGCGCGCGGCGAACCGGCGCCTGTGCGAGCCGTCGCGGCTGGCGATCGACAGGGGCATGACGAAACGCGTGTTCGCCGCGCTGATTCACACTTCCTATCTTTACGCCCGCGTTGTCCACAGCTGCTCCGACTACGTCATCGAGGTCAATCCGCGCCACGTGATGTTTTACCAGCGCATGCTCGGCTTCGAAGGCTTTGGCGCCGAGCGCCCCTGTACCCGGGTCGGCGCGCCGGCCGTGCTGCTGCGCCTGCCTTTGGCGCAGATGGGCGAACAGATCCGCATTTGGGGCGGACGCATCGACCAGCACGGCGAGGAACGTTCGTTCTACCCCTATTTTTTTCCCGCCAGCGACGAGCCTGGCATCACCATGCGGCTGCGTGCCGGCCTCACTTGAAGGAGTGCGCGATGGCAGAACAGGACGCAGAACAGGATTCCCGCGACACCGGCCGCGGCGCCGCGCTGCTGCGGGAGATGCGCGCCGCCATCGGCGCCGCCCATGTGCGCAACGACGCCGCTACCTTGAACCGCCATGCGCACAGCACGGTCGCGCGCAGCACGCTGCCGCTGGCAGTGGTTTGCCCCGGCTCGCGCGATGACGTCATTGCGCTGGTGGCGCTGGCGCGCACCCACCGGATCGCGCTCTATCCGGTCAGCACCGGCAAGAACTGGGGTTACGGCGATGCCTGCGCCGTCGCCGACGGCCAGGTGGTGCTCGAGCTGTCGCGCATGAACCGCATCGTCCTGGTCGACCCGGAACTGGCATATGCGGTGATCGAGCCCGGCGTCACCCAGCAGCAGCTGGCCGACTACCTGCGCACCCACCATGCCGCACTGCAGGTCGACTGCACCGGTGCCGGCCCCGACACGAGCTTTGTCGGCAACATCCTCGAACGCGGCTTCGGCCATTCGCCCTACGGCAACCGGCTGCAGCACATCGCCGGCATGCAGGTCGTGCTGGCCAGCGGCGAGGTGCTCGACACCGGCTTCGGCCATTATCCCAACGCCCGCACCACGTACCTGTTCCCGTACGGCGTCGGACCCTTTCTCGACGGCTTGTTCAGCCAGTCCAACTTCGGCGTCGTCACCCGGCTCGGCATCTGGCTGATGCCGCGCGCCGAATGCATCACCCATTTTCTGTGCACGGTGCCGGCGCACGCCGGCATCGGCGCCGTCGTCGATGCGCTGCGCCCGTTGCGGCTGAACGGCACCTTGCGCAGCATTGTTCATATTGGCAACGACTTGCGGGTGATCTCGGGCGGCGCCACCTTTCCGCGCGACCAGGCCGGCGGCCAGACGGCGCTGCCGGAGCCGCTGCGCCTGCAGTTGCGGGCGCAGGCCGGCGTCGGCGCGTGGACGGTGTCGGGCGCCTTGTACGGCAGCAAGCTGCAAGTGGCGGCGGCGCGCGCGGCGCTGCGCCAGGCGTTGCGGGCGACAGCCGCAAGGCCGACGTTTCTTACGCCCGACACCCTGCGCCGCGGCGCGCTGCTGGGACGCCTGCTCGGGGTGTGCAAACTTGGCGCCGGCCTGCGCGCCAAAGTGGCGCTGGGTGAAGCGCTGTTTGCCATGAACCGGGGCGAGCCGAACGGACGCTTCCTGGCCGGGGCCTACTGGCGCCGCCGCGGCGGCCTGCCGGCCGGTTTCCCGCAGCAGGCCAATCCCGCGCTGGACAACTGCGGCCTGCTGTGGGTGTCGCCGATCCTGCCCATGCGCGGCGCCGACGTGCTGGCCCTGCATGCGCTGGCCGCGCCGATCTTCGCCCGCCACGGCTTCGACCTGTTCGTCACCTTCAGCATGATCAACGAGCGCGCGCTGGGCGGCGTGCTGACGGTGGCGTACGACAAGGAAGACCCGGCCGAGGTCGAGCGCGCCAAACAGTGCTACCGCGCGCTGTTCGACGCCGTGATGGCGGCGGGATACATTCCCTACCGCGTCGGCATCCAGTCGATGGCCGGGCTCGACCCGCACGGCGACGTCTTCTGGAAAGTCGTCAGCCGCGTCAAGGCGGCGCTCGACCCGGACGGCATCATCGCGCCGGGCCGCTACGAACCGGCGCGGGCCGGTGCGCCGGCGGGTCCGTTCGGCCGCCAAGGCGGGCTGCCACTACCCGGGGCATGAAGTCGCCAGCCAGGAATGGCTTACCGCGCCTGACCCGGGTGCAGGAAGCGCGCCGCGGCGAGGAAATCGGCGGCGCCGATGTCAGGTAATTCCAGCACCTGCGCCTGGCCGAACTGGGCGAAGTTGCGGTCGATCGAGCGCACGTACGCCGGGTCGTAATGGTCGACCAGCAGCTCGTCGACCAGTTGCGGCATCTGGCCATTGTTGGCCATGGCGTGCCAGTTGTCGATCTTGTCGCGCCCGTGCAGCTGCACCAGGCAGTCGAGCTGGGTGTTCAGGGTCGCCGGCTCGGCGCAGAAATGATGGTAATCTTCCATCAGCAGCCGCACCCGGTTTGGCCGCGACAGCGTCAAGGAAATGCAGGGCGAGGCGCGCATCTGCGCCATGACCGCGTCCGGCACCCGCAGATTGCCGACTTTCTTGCTTTCCGACTCAACGAACACGGGGCGCGCGGGATCGACGTGGCGCAGCGTGTCCCACACGAGCGTCTCGAACATTTTTTGCGAAGGCTGGGGTTCGCCCGGCAAATTGCCCAGCACCGAGCCGCGGTGGGCGGCCAGCTGCTCCAGGTCGAGCACCTGGGCGCCGATCGCGTCAAGCACTTCGAGCAGCCGGCTCTTGCCGCTGCCGGTGGTGCCGCAGATGACCCTGTAGTCGATCGGCGGCGGCTGCGCCAGATCGGCGCCGACATGGGCGCGGTACGCCTTGTAACCGCCGTCGAGCTGGATTGCCGGCCAGCCGATTCTGGCCAGCACGTGGGCCAGCGCGCCGCTGCGGTTGCCGCCGCGCCAGCAATACACCAGCGGCTTCCAGTCGCGCGGCTTGTCGATCCACAACTGCTCGATATGGCGGGCAATGTTGCGCGACACCAGGGCGGCGCCGACCTTCTTGGCCTCGAAGGCGTTGACCTGCTTGTACATGGTGCCGACGCGGATGCGCTCGTCGTCGTCGAGCACCGGGCAATTGATGGCGCCGGGAATATGATCGAGCGCGAACTCGGCTTCGCTGCGCACGTCGATGATGGCATCGAACTGGCCGAGCGCCGGCAGGACGTCGGTGAAAGGGAGCAGTGCCGGATATTTCATTGTGCCTTTACCAATGGGAGGAACTTTGGCCAGATGTTGGCAAGAATGATGGGATGGGCCTGGGCGGTCGGATGCAATCGGTCGGCCTGGAACAGCGCCGGTTTTTCGGCCACGCCTTCGAGCATGAACGGCACCAGCGGCGCTTTCAGCTGCGCCGACAGGGTCTTGTACATCGAAAAAAACTGTTCGGTGTAGGAACGGCCGTAGTTGGGCGGCATGCGCATGCCGACCAGCAGCACCTCGGCCTTGTTTTTTTGCGCCAGCTCGACCATCGCCCGCAGGTTCGCTTCGGCGGCCGCCACCGGCAAGCCGCGCAAGCCGTCGTTGGCGCCCAGTTCGATGACGACCAGCGCCGGGCGATGCTGCGCCAGCAGGGCCGGCAGGCGTGAACGGCCGCCGCTGGTGGTCTCGCCGCTGATGCTGGCGTTGACGATGGAAGCGTCGATTTTTTCGGCTTTCATCTTTCGGTCCAGCAGCGCGACCCAGCCGCTGCCGCGCGTCAGCCCGTATTCGGCCGAGAGGCTGTCGCCAAGCACGAGCACTGTTTTTGGTGCAGAATGAGCCAGCGTGGCGGCCACCATCAGCACGGCGCCGAGTAAAGATGAGCGTAAATATGAGCCTGAATACGGGCTTGAAAACCTAGTGAGAAAAGCAAGCATGCGTGATATCCTGAACAATTCGATAATTACGAAAAAAACTTCAGCCAATGGGGTGCAGGGCATTGCGCCGGCGGCGATCGAAGTGCGCCAACTGTCGAAACGGGTTGCCGACGCCAGTGGCGAACTCACCATTCTGCACAGCGTGGATTTTACAGTGCAACCGGCCGAGACGCTTGCAATCGTCGGCGCCTCCGGTTCCGGCAAGTCTACCCTGCTGGGCTTGCTGGCGGGGCTCGACAGCCCATCAAGCGGCACCGTGATCCTCGATGGCGTCGATATTTTTGCGCTCGACGAAGATGGCCGCGCCCGCCTGCGCATGGCCAAGCTGGGCTTCGTGTTCCAGTCGTTTCAGTTGCTGGCCCACTTGACGGCGCTCGAAAACGTCATGCTGCCGCTCGAACTGCGGGGCGACGCCGGCGCGCGCGGCCTGGCCACCGAGATGCTGGGGCGGGTCGGGCTGTCGAGCCGGCTCAAGCATTACCCGAAATTCATGTCGGGCGGCGAGCAGCAGCGCGTCGCCCTGGCGCGCGCTTTCGTGACCGAGCCGCCGTTGCTGTTCGCCGACGAGCCGACCGGCAGTCTCGACGCCGCCACCGGCGAAGCGGTGATCCAGCTGATGTTCGAACTGAACCGCGAGCGCGGCTCGACGCTGGTGCTGGTTACCCACGACACTTCGATCGCGGCGCGCTGCGCGCGCACGATCACGATTGCGGCAGGCCGGCTGGTGTGATTGCGCCGGCTCTTGCTCCATAGATCAGTTCGTTCAGCACCGCGCGCACCGCGCCCGGCAACTCGCCTGCGCACAGGCCGATCGGGCCGATGCCAAGCGCCACCAGCCGGTCGGCGCCAGCGCCGTGGAGCCACACCGCGCCCAGCGCTGCCTCACGCGCCGGCCAGCCTTGCGCCAGCAGGGCGCCGCAGATGCCGGCCAGCACGTCGCCGGTGCCAGCGCTGGCCAGGCCCGGGTTGCCGCTGATATTGACAACCACCGCGCCGCCGGTTGCGGCAATCACGCTGCCCGAACCCTTGAGCACGACGACGGCGTTGAAGCGGGCGGCGATGGCGCGCGCGGCGGCCAGCCGGTCGCGCTGCACCTCGACGCTGTTCATGCCCAGCAGGCGCGCCGCCTCGAGCGGATGCGGCGTCAACACGGTTGGCGCCGTCCGCGCGCCAAGGTGCTGCTGCAGCGGGGCGCTGGTGGCGATCAGGTTCAGCGCGTCGGCATCGAGCACCAGGGCGGCGTTGCCAAGCAGCGCGCGCGCCAGCATGTCGCTCGCCAGCGTTGACGTGCCCATGCCGGGGCCGACCACCAGCGTGCCGACGTCCAGCGGATACGTCGCGCCGTCGCGGAACATGATTTCCGGCTGCACGCTGTCGAATGTCGGGCCGGGATCAAGGGCGGCGACAAACACCCGGCCGGCGCCGCTGTGCAGGGCCGCGCGCGCCGCCAGCATCGCCGCGCCCGCCATGCCGTGGGCGCCGCCGACGATGGCGACGTCGCCGAAACTGCCCTTGTGGGAATTGCCGGCGCGCCGCTTCAGTTGGCCGGCAAACAGCGCCGCCCCGTTCAACTGCGCCTGCGCCGGCGGAAAAAACTGCGCATCAATGGCCAGCGAATCGAGCTGTATTTCGCCGGCGACGTCGCGCCCGTCGCAGGTGTGCAGGCCGGGCTTGTCGCCGATAAAGGTCAGGGTGTGGAAGGCGCGCAGCGCAACACCGTCCGGGCCGACCACGGCGCCGGTGTCGGCGTCGAGTCCGCTCGGCACGTCCAGCGCCAGCACCGGCCAGCCCAGCGCATTGACCGCTTCGACCAGCGCGCGCGCAGCGCCATCGAGCGCCCGCGCCAGGCCGATGCCGAACAAGCCGTCGACCACCAGTCCCGGGGCAGCCTCGGGCAGGGCGTCGAGAAAGCGCACTTGGCCCGTGCGTGCGCGCGCCAAAGCGTGCGCGGTCTCGGCCGACGCCGGCGCGCTGCCGGCCAAGTAAATTACCGACACGTCGACACCAATACCCATGCCCGAGCCTGTGCCGGCGCCGGCCCGGGCCAGGTGGGCCGCCGCTTCGAGCGCATCGCCGCCATTGTTGCCGGGGCCGGCAAGCAGCAGCACGCTCAGGTTGACCCGGCTGGCGCTGTTGGCCTGGCCGGCCAGCAGCGCCAGCACGGCGTTGGCCGCGGCCTGGCCGGCGCGCTGCATCAGCGCGCCCGGCGCGAGTGCGCTTGCCGCCGCTTGTTCAATGGCGCGGATTTGCGCGACGCTGTACAGAGGTTTCATGGTTTCCTGAAAAATGGGGGCGGGTGCTTCACTGTGAGCTGGTGTCGTCAGGCTTCATTCTCTCTAAAATTGCAGCGCAAGGCGAATACAATACAAGCAAAACAACAAACCTGGGCGGGAGACGGCATGGATTGGCAGTTCTGGATCGATCGCGGCGGCACGTTTGCCGACATCGTCGCGCGCCGGCCCGACGGCACGCTGGCGACGCACAAGCCGCCGGCGGCGGCTCAGGCCTGCATTTCAACGGCAGCCGCTACCGGGTCGGTCCCGACAGCGCCGGCGCCAATCCGGGCCTGGCCAGCTCGGTCTCGACGTGGTGCACGCCTACATGGGTCACGTGCAGGACAACGCCGAAGAGGCGGTGCGGCGGGTGATCGCGCAACTGCGCGACGGCCAGTTTTGCCACGAGATCGACCGCGCCGCGCGCAGCGCGGAAATCGACTTCAGCGGCACCTCCGGCAGTTGGGTAACGACTTCAACGCGCCGTCGGCGGTGCGCATGGCGGCGGTGCTGTACGTGTTGCGCACGCTGGTGATTGATGACATCCCGCTTAACGCCGGCTGTCTGAAACCGGTGCGGGTGCATATCCCCGAAGGCCTGATGCTGGCGCCGCGCTATCCGGCCGCTGTCGTGTCGGGCAATGTCGAGACTTTGACCTGCACCACCAATGCCTTGTACGGCGCGCTCGGGCGCAATTCGGTCGAGCGCGCCGACGGCAGCGTGGAACAGCTGACCCACATCGGCAGGATCGAGATGGGCGTGGGCGACGTGTTCGTCATCGAGACGCCGGGCGGCGGCTACGGACGAATGTCCGCTAAGCCGACATGCCGTACTTGCGTCGCGCCGCCACATAAGCGCCGTTCAGCCGCGCCAGTTCCGGATGGGCCGCATCGAGTTTGCGGATGGTGCCCAGCATGTTGGCGCAGTGCTCGGCGAGCTGGGGGTCCCAGCCCAGTGCGTCGATCTGCTGCAGGATGGCGCCGGCGGCGGCGATCATCACCGCCAGGTTGCCCGGCGACAGATGGCGCGCTTCGAGCAGGGTGAACACCGCGCCCTTGAAGTCGCCGGCGCCGGTTTTCTGCAGCGCCATTTCGAGCAAGTCCCGGGTTTGAACCTTCACCTGCAGCTTGGCGCCGTCGGCCAGGTCGGACCGGCCAGCCTTGACGAAGACGCTCATCGCCTGCTCGATGGTGACGCCGCTGCCGACGTCGTTGATTGCCGACAGCATGACCTCCGATGCTTCGTTGTCCAGCTTGCTGGTCAGGCAGCTGCGCGCCAATTCAAGCTTGAGCTTGCCCGACAGGCCGGCGCCGGAGCGTATTGCCAGCACCGCCGCATGCAATTCGCCCTGCACCGCGCCGGTGTTGCCGGTCGCCTCGAACAGCATCGCTTTTGCCACGGCCTTGCATGCCTCGGTGTGCATATTGCCGCGCAAGGATTTTTCCATGTCGCGAATGATGGCGCCGGCCTGCGCCGGGTCGCCTTTCCGGATCAAGGCGTTGACCAGGTTGACGTAGTCTTCTGGATCGCGGAACTCGGAATGCCTGGCCTTGGCGACGACCTGCCTGAACGATTTTTCGGCCGCCGCCAGGTCGCCGGCCTCCAGCGCGACCTCGCCCAGCCGGCGCAGCCGGCGCACCATGTGCGGCGAGATCGCCACCGCTTCCTCCAGCGCGCGCTGGGCCAGCTTTGGTGCGCCCGTCATTGCATGGCAGCGCGCCCGCAGGTCGTACGCTGCCATCAGGTTGGCATTGTCGGCCAGCAGGCCGGCCAGCAGCGCCTGCGCTTCGTCAAACCGCTCCTGCGCGGCCAGCGCGCGCGCCAGGCCAAGGCCGGCCCAGCCGATCGGTTTTGCGGCGAGCACCGCGCGATACAGCGTTTCGGCTTCGGCTTGCTCGTTCAGCTTGGCGTGCAACAGCTTTGGCCGCCGTCGTCGCACCATTGGCGGCCGGGCCGCCGATGGTGCGACGCGGTATAATATCGGCTTGCAGGAAATTGCCTCATTGTTCACCAGCGCTACGCTGTTTTCCACCAGCGCCACGCATCTTTCAACCCGCAGCCACGCTGCATCAACCATCATATTAACCATGTTGATTCTGCCGGGTTCCAACGCCCTGTCCGCATTCCGTAGCCAGCGCCTGCTGAGCCAGCTTCAAGTTGTCGCTCCCAACGTCGCCGCGGTGCAGGCGCACTTTGTTCACTTCATCGACTCGAGCGCGCCGCTGTCAGCCGACGACACCACCCGCCTGGCGGCAATGCTGACCTACGGCGAGCCGGCCCACGGCGACGCGCTTGCTGGCGCGACCGAGCAATTTTTCGTCATTCCGCGTTTCGGCACCATTTCGCCGTGGGCCTCGAAGGCGACCGATATCGCCCGCAACTGCGGCATGGCGCACATCCACCGCATCGAGCGCGGCATCGCCTTCACGCTGGCGCTGAAAACCGGCTTGCTGGGCACCGGCATCGGCGCGGCAAAAAAGCTGCTTGACGACGAACTGGCGGCCGTGACCGCCGTACTGCACGACCGCATGACCGAATCGGTGCTGCGCAGCGCCGACCAGGCCGCGCTGCTGTTTCGCGAACTCGACGCCAAGCCGCTGGCGTCGATCGACCTGCTGGGCGCGGGCAGGGCGGCGCTGGCCTCGGCCAACCTCGATCTCGGTCTGGCCTTGTCGGATGACGAAATCGACTATCTGGTGGAGGCGTTCACGCGCGCGCAACGCAATCCGACCGACGTCGAACTGATGATGTTCGCGCAGGCCAACAGCGAACACTGCCGCCACAAGATTTTTAACGCCGACTGGGTGATCAACGGCCAGGCCCAGGACATGTCGCTGTTCGCCATGATCAAGAACACCCACAAGCTGCAGCCGAAGGGCACCATCGTCGCCTACAGCGACAACTCGTCGATCATGCAAGGCGCGGTCGTGTCACGCTTCTACCCGCGCGGTGCCGGTCATGAGTACGCCGCCGGGGCCGAACTGACGCACACCTTGATGAAGGTCGAGACCCACAACCACCCGACCGCGATCTCGCCGTTCCAGGGCGCCGCGACCGGCGCCGGCGGCGAAATCCGCGACGAAGGCGCAACCGGCCGCGGCGCCAAGCCAAAGGCCGGCCTGACCGGCTTCACGGTGTCGAACCTGATGATCCCGGGTTTTGTGCACGGATGGGAAAACAACGCCAGCGTGACAGCGCCGCGCGCCGCGGTCGCCAATATCGCCAATATCGCCTACGGCAAGCCGGAGCGCATCGCTTCGCCGCTGCAGATCATGATCGACGGCCCGCTCGGCGGCGCCGCGTTCTCGAACGAATTCGGCCGGCCGGTGCTGGGCGGTTTTTTCCGCACCTACGAACAGAACGTCGGCGCCCTGGCCGCCAACGCGCCTGAAACTGTCTACGGCTACCACAAGCCGATCATGATCGCCGGCGGCATCGGCAGCATCGCCGACGGCCACACGCACAAGAACGACATCCCGGTCGGCAGCCTGCTGGTCCAGCTGGGCGGGCCCGGCATGCGCATCGGCATGGGCGGCAGCGCCGCCTCGTCGATGGCGACCGGCGCCAACACGGCCGACCTCGACTTCGACTCGGTCCAGCGCGGCAATCCCGAGATGGAGCGGCGCGCCCAGGAAGTGATTAACGCCTGCTGGCAGATGGGGCCTGATAATCCCGTCATCTCGATCCACGACGTCGGCGCCGGCGGTCTGTCGAACGCTTTCCCGGAAATCACCAACGACGCCAAGCGTGGCGCCATCTTCGATCTGCGCAAGGTGCCGCTGGAAGAAACCGGCATGGCGCCGAAAGAAATCTGGAGCAACGAGTCGCAGGAACGCTACGTGCTGGCAATCGCCCCCGGCGACCTGCCGCTGTTCGCCGCCCTGTGCGAACGCGAGCGCTGCCCGTTCGCCGCGGTCGGCGTCGCCACCCTCGAACGCCAGCTCAAGCTGGTCGATCCGCTGAACGGCAACGACCCGGTCGACATGCCGATGGACGTCCTGCTCGGCAAGCCGCCGAAGATGCAGCGCGACGTACAGCGCGTCGCCAACAGTTTTCCGCCGATCGACCTGACCGGGTTCGAACTGGCCGACGTCGCCCGCAAGGTACTGCTGCTGCCGGCGGTGGCCGACAAGTCGTTTTTGATCACGATTGGCGACCGCAGCGTCGGCGGCATGACGACGCGCGACCAGATGGTCGGCCCGTGGCAGGTGCCGGTGGCCGACTGCGCCGTCACCGCAATGAGTTTCGAAGGCTACCTCGGCGAAGCGATGGCGATGGGCGAGCGCACCCCGCTGGCGGTGATCGACGCCGCCGCATCGGGCCGCATGGCGGTGGGCGAGGCGATCACCAACATCGCTTGCGCGTCGATTGCGGATATCTCGGACATCAAGCTGTCGGCCAACTGGATGGCCGCCTGCGGCCAGCCGGGCCAGGACGCGGCGCTGTTCGACACCGTCAAGGCGGTCGGCATGGAGCTGTGTCCGGCACTGGGCATCAGCATCCCGGTCGGCAAGGACTCGCTGTCGATGCGCACCACCTGGAACGATGACGATGAGGAAAAAAGCGCAAAGGCGGTCATGTCGCCAGTGTCGCTGATCGTCTCGGCGTTTGCGCCGGTCACCGACGTGCGCCGCACGCTGACGCCGCAGCTGCAGACGGGCGCCGGTGACACCGTGCTGATCCTGATCGACCTGGGACGCGGCAAGAACCGCCTCGGCGCCTCGGCGCTGGCGCAGGTGACCCAGCAGCTCGGCAACGACACGCCGGACGTCGACAGCGCCGACGACCTGAAAGCGTTCTTCGCAGCGATCCAGCAACTTAATAGTGATGCGAAGGTGCTGGCCTACCATGACCGCTCCGACGGCGGCCTGTATGCGACTTTGTGCGAGATGGCGTTCGCCGGCCGCTGCGGCCTGACGGTCAACCTCGACATCCTGGCGATGGAAAGCGAGCACGCCGCCGACTGGGGCGACGCCAAGAACTGGGCCGGCCAGGTGTCGGAGCGGCGCAACGAGCTTACCTTGCGGGCGCTGTTCGCCGAAGAACTGGGCGCGGTGATCCAGGTGCGCGCCGACCAGAAAACCGCGGTGATGAATGTGCTGCGCCAGTACCAGCTTGGCGCGTGCAGCCACATCATCGGCAAACCCAACGAGCGCGGCGTGATCGAATTCACGCGCGACGCCAAGACGGTCTACGGCGAACAGCGCGCTGGCCTGCACCGGCTGTGGAGCGAGACGAGCTGGCGCATCGCGCGCCTGCGCGACAATCCGGTTTGCGCCGACGCCGAATACGACCGCCTGCTCGACGAGCGCGACCCTGGCATCGCGCCGCGGCTGACGTTCGACCCGAGCGAGGATGTGGCGGCGCCTTTCATTGCCAGCGGGGTGCGTCCGCGCGTGGCGATCCTGCGCGAGCAGGGCGTTAATTCGCACGTCGAGACAGCGTATGTGATGCACCAGGCCGGGTTTGCCGCGGTCGACGTCCACATGAGCGACCTGATCGCCGGGCGCGCCAGGCTGGACGACTTCCAGGGCGTGATCGCGGTGGGCGGATTTTCGTACGGCGACGTGCTGGGCGCCGGCGAAGGCTGGGCCAAGACGATCCTGTTCAACCACCTGCTGGCCGACCAGTTCGCGCGCTTTTTCGCCCGCGCCGATACGTTCGGCCTGGGCGTATGCAACGGCTGCCAGATGATGAGCAACCTCAAATCGATCATCCCCGGCGCCCATGCGTGGCCGAAGTTCACCCGCAACAAGTCGGAGCAGTTCGAGGCGCGCTTCGGCATGGTCGAGGTGCTCGATTCGCCGTCGATCTTCTTCGGTGGCATGGCCGGCACCATGGCGCCGATCGCGATTGCCCACGGCGAAGGCTACGCCGACTTCTCGCAGACCGGCGACATCGATGCGGTTGTCAAGGCAATGCGCTTCGTCGACAACCATGGCATGGCGACCGAAGCGTATCCATTCAATCCGAACGGCTCGCCGCAAGGCCTGACCGCGGTGACCACCGCCGACGGCCGCTTCAGCGTACTGATGCCGCACGCCGAGCGCGTGTTCCGCACGGTGCAGCAGTCGTGGCACCCGCAATCGTGGGGCGAAGATTCGCCGTGGATGCGGATGTTCCGCAACGCCCGCAAGTTCGTCGGGTAAACGCGGCAGGTGAATAAAAAAAGCGCTTCAATCGAAGCGCTTTTTTGTTGCCGACGCCGCACAGGGTGCGGCTGGTTGCAGCGTGTTGCTGCCGGATTTTTACGCGATATCGAAACGGTCGAGATTCATCACCTTGGTCCATGCAGCGACGAAGTCGCCAACAAACTTCTTGTCGGCATCTTGCGCGGCATATACTTCGGAAATTGCCCGCAACTGCGCGTTGGAGCCGAAAATCAGGTCGATGCGCGTTGCAGTCCAGCGCTGCTCCCCGGTCTTGCGGTCGCGCCCTTCGAACTGGTCCGGCGCCGTCGGAACCGGGTGCCATTCGGTGTTCATGTCGAGCAGGTTGACGAAGAAGTCGTGGCTCAGTGCGCCCGGCTGTCGGGTGAAGACGCCGTGCGCGGTCTGGCCGACATTCGCACCCATCACCCGAAGGCCGCCAACCAGCACCGCCATCTCCGGCGCCGTCAACGTCAGCAGTTGCGCGCGGTCGATCAGCAGATCCTCCGCCGGCACGCTGTAACGGGTCTTCTGGAAATTTCGGAAGCCATCGGCGATCGGCTCGATCGGGGCGAACGAGAGCACGTCAGTCTGTTCCTGCGACGCATCCATGCGCCCTGGCGCGAAAGGCACGTCGATCTCGTGACCGCCATTGCGCGCGGCTTGCTCCACGCCCGCGGACCCTGCGAGCACGATCAGGTCGGCCAGAGACAGTTTTTTACCGCCCGACTGCGCGGCATTGAACTCGTTGCAAATGGCTTCCAGCCGCGGCAGCACCCTGGCGAGTTGCTCTGGCTGATTGACGGCCCAGTCCTTTTGCGGCGACAAGCGCACGCGCGCACCGTTGGCGCCGCCGCGCTTGTCGGAGCCGCGGAAGGTCGACGCCGATGCCCATGCGGTTGCCACCAGTTCGGCAACCGTCAAGCCCGACGCCAGCACTTTTTTCTTGAGCGCGGCGACATCGTGCGGATCGACCAGCGCGTGATCGAGCGCGGGAATCGGGTCTTGCCAGAGAAGCACTTCGGCCGGCACGTCCGGTCCGAGGTAGCGGGCGCGCGGTCCCAGGTCGCGGTGCGTGAGTTTGAACCAGGCGCGCGCAAAGACATCGGCGAACTGGTCGGGATTTTCGAGAAAGCGGCGCGAGATTTTTTCGTACGCAGGGTCGACCCGCATCGACAGGTCGGTCGTCAGCATGGTCGGCGCGAGACGCTTGTCAGGGTCGTGTGCGTGCGGGATGGTGCCGGCGCCGGCGCCATCCTTGGCCACCCACTGATGCGCTCCGGCAGGGCTTTTCGTCAGTTCCCATTCGAAACCGAACAAGTATTCGAAGTAGTCGTGGCTCCACTTTGCAGGCGTGCTGGTCCAGGTGACCTCCAGCCCGCTGGTGATCGTGTCGCCGCCCTTGCCTGTGCCAAAGCTGTTCCTCCAGCCGAAGCCTTGCGCTTCGATGCCGGCCGCTTCGGGCTCACCCGCGACGTGCTCCGCCGGCGCTGCCCCGTGGGTTTTTCCAAAGGTGTGACCGCCGGCGATCAGCGCGACCGTCTCTTCGTCGTTCATTGCCATGCGGGCGAAGGTGTCGCGGATGTCGATCGCCGCAGCGAGCGGGTCAGGCTTGCCGTCCGGGCCTTCGGGATTCACATAGATCAAGCCCATCTGCACGGCCGCCAGCGGGTTCTCGAGGTCGCGCGTGTGCGTCACTTCGCTGTCGTCATCCTTGACCAGAACCCCGTGATTCTCGTCGACGCCCGGCGAACCTTTCGAATAGCGCACGTCGCCGCCCAGCCACTTGGTTTCACGGCCCCAGTACACATCATGGTCCGGTTCCCACACGTCCTGGCGTCCGCCGGCAAAGCCGAAGGTCTTGAAGCCCATGCTTTCCAGCGCCACGTTGCCGGTGAGAATGATCAGATCGGCCCACGACAGCTTTTCGCCGTATTTTTGCTTGATCGGCCACAGCAGGCGGCGCGCCTTGTCGAGGCTGACGTTGTCCGGCCAACTGTTCAAGGGCGCAAAGCGCTGCTGGCCGCGGCCCGCACCGCCGCGGCCATCGCCGGTGCGGTAGGTGCCGGAACTGTGCCATGCCATGCGCACGAACAACGGGCCGTAGTGGCCGAAGTCCGCCGGCCACCACTCCTGGGAGTCCGTCATCAGGGCGGTGAGGTCTTGTTTCACCGCGGCCAGATCGAGGCTTCGGAAAGCCTTGGCATAGTCAAAGTTCTGGCCCATGGGGTCGGACTTGGACGAATGCTGATGCAGCAGATCGAGGCGCAACTGTTTCGGCCACCAGTCACGCGTGCTTGTTCCTTGCCCGGCGGCTGCATTAAATGGGCACTTCGCTTCAGTTTTTTCGGCACTCATGTGACACCCCTATTTTTTACAAAAGAATGGTTGAAAAAAAGCTTGTTACATCATGGGACGGCAGCGTTGACCGTGTTTGCCATTCCCGGCGCACCGGTCGGTTCGCTTGTCGTCTTCTGGACAACAATGCTGCTGTCTGCATGGACGATCTAGTATAGACAGTCTCCGGCAACTGTGACATTGATTGTTCAAATGAATTCAATCAATTATGCCTATTTGTAGAGCGTGAACTTGTTTGCTATCTGGAAAAAGCAGGCAAACAAGCAGGCGAAAAAAAAGCGCTTCGAGCAAAGCGCTTTTTTATTTTTCGTGACCAGGATCCGGCTTACTGGACTTTGGCTTTCAGCATCAGTTGCTCGCGAAATGCTTGCAGTTTCTTTTGCTGCAGCGATTCGGACACTTGCACCTTGACTTCGTCAAACGCCGGGATTTTCGCCGCGCGGGTGTCTTCCAGCCTGATCACGTGGAAGCCGAACTGGGTCTTGACCGGCACTTCGGTGAACTGGCCCTTGTTCAGTGCGATCATCGCTTTCGAGAATTCAGGAACGTACGAAGCGGCGCTGGCCCAGTCGAGGTCGCCGCCATTGGCTGCCGAACCGTCTTTCGACTGCTTCGCCAGTTCTTCGAACTTGCCGCCCGCTTTCAGCTTGACGATGATGGCCTTCGCTTCGTCTTCGGTCGCGACCAGAATATGGCGGGCATGGTATTCCTTGTCGCCGACCTGGGATTTGTACTTGTCGTACTCGGCCTTGATATCGGCATCCTTGACCGGGTTCTTCTTGACGTAATCGGCCAGCATCGCGTTGACGATGATGGCCTGGCGCGCATTGTCGATCGCCGTCTTGACTTCAGGACGGGTGGCGAAGCCTTGCTTGTCGGCTTCCTGGATCAGCACTTCGCGGCCGATCAGGTCTTTCTTGATTGCTTCGCGCAATTGCGGAGAATCGGTTTGTTTGCCTTGTGCAACCACTTGCTTGACGATCTGGTCGACTTTTGCCGACGAGATTGGCTTGCCGTTGACGGTCGCAACGTTTTGCGCAAATGCCGGGGCGGCGACCAGGGCGGTCAGGGCTAACAACAGGCTGGCTGGCTTCAAAGTCATTGTTCGGTTCCTATAAAAACTCAAAATGAGATCGCGTCTTGCGGCAACGTCTGCCTGCAGCTGTGCTGCGCTGGTTGGTGCGCCAGCGTGGCGCATCAGCGCAGAACTACCCACGTTACCTGCTTACTGCACCTTGGCTTTGGCAACCATGGTTTCCTGGAAAGCTTGCAGTTTCTTTTGCTGCAGCGCTTCTTCGATCTGGCCCTTCACTTCTTCGAGCGGCGGCAGCTTGGTCGGGCGGGTGTCGTCGAGCTTGATGACGTGGAAGCCGTTCGGGGTCTGCACCGGGTTGTCGGTGATCGCGCCTTTTTGCAGGCCAACGAAGGCGTCGCTGAATACTTTCGGGAACGACGACGGCGCCGCCCAGTCGAGGTCGCCACCGGTGTTTGCGGTGCCAGTGTCTTTCGACCCCTTGGCCAGTTCTTCGAACTTGGCGCCACCCTTCAGCTTGACGATGATTGCCTTCGCTTCAACTTCGGTCGCAACCAGGATGTGGCGGACGTGGAACTCCTTGTCGCCGGCCTGGGCTTTGTATTTTTCGTACTCGGCCTTGACGTCGGCTTCCTTGATCGGGTTCTTGGCCATGTAATCACGCACCAGCGCGTTGATGATGATGGTCTGGCGGGCAGTGTCCATCTGCGACTTGACGGTGGTGTCTTTCTCGAAACCTTGCTTGACCGCTTCCTGCATCATGACTTCGCGGGCGATCAGGTCTTTCTTGACCGCGTCGCGCAGCTGCGGCGAATCCGGCTGCTGGCCTTGGGCGACGACCTGCTTGACGACAGCTTCAGCACGCGACGACGGGATGGCCTTGCCGTTGACTACGGCAAGGTTTTGCGCGAACGCCGGCATGGCGGCAACGGCAAGAAGTGCTAACAGCAAACGGGCTGGCTTGAAAGTCATTATTGAAATTCCTGGAAAAGTTGCTTGGACAAGATAAGGATCGTTTTTTTACTTTTACTGTGCGCCATGATTGTCGGACAGATTTCTTAAGAATCCCTGAAAACATGCGCCTGGAGTCTCAGTTCCATCACAGCTCCGATGGTGCCAAAGCGGTGATCGCAAGGGCATGAATTTCAGTGTGCATCATCTCTTGCACGGAATCATACACGAGTCGATGGCGCATGACGAGCCTCTGGCCTTCGAAGCGCGGCGAGACGATTTTCAGGCGGAAATGGCTGCCGCCGGAAGCGGCGCCGGCGTGGCCGGCATGCAGGGCCGACTCGTCCGTCAGTTCGAGCACGCTCGGCGCCAGCGCGGCGTTCAGGAGGTCGCGAATGCGCGCGGCGCGCAAGGAAGGCAAGGAGGGCAAGGCGGGCGCGCTCATGCTTTTTCCTCAATGATGTGCTTCGACAGCAGCAAGGTCTGGCCGACGATGAAGGCAAAGAAAATGCCGGTGAAGCCGAACAGCTTGAAACTGACCCAGGCACCGGTGTTGCCCTTGAAAACGACGAAGGCGACGAACAGGTTCAGCAGGCCCATCGCGACAAAGAACCACATCCACGCATAGTTCAGGCGCGGCCAGATCGGTTCGGGCAGTTTCATGGTCTTTTCCATCGCCGAACGCATCAGGTTTTTTTTCATGAACACCTGGCCACCCAGCAGGACAAGGGCAAACACCCAGTACAGGATGGTCGGTTTCCACTTGATGAAATTGTCGTCATGGAAATAGATGGTGGCGCCACCCATGATGCCGATCACGCCCAGCGACATCCACAGCATGCCGTCGACCTTGCGCCCGCGCACCACCAGGTAGCCGATCTGCAGCACCGTGGCAATGATGCCGACGACGGTGGCGAGGATGATCGGGGCCTGCGCCGCCGTCACCGCGCCGCCGGAAATGACGCCGCTCAAATACTGCGACACCAGGGCGTGGGCCGCATCCTGGTGGCCTTCGCCCCATTTGAAGACAACAAAGAAGAGGATGACGGGGAACAAGTCGAACAAGAATTTCATGGGCGGCGCGGTCTGGAGGTGAAGGAGGGAGGAATAGAGTGAACAGGGTGAACTTTAGGCTGAATCGAAGCGACGGTAGGTCGACGCTATTGCGGATCGAAACGCAGCGATGCCGAATTGATGCAATAGCGCAGGCCGGTCGGCGGCGGGCCATCCGGGAACACGTGTCCAAGGTGGGCGTCGCACACGGCGCAGATGATCTCGGTGCGCAGCATACCATGGGTGTTGTCGGTTTTTTCAATCACATTGGCCGGGTCGAGCGCCTTGAAGTAGCTCGGCCAGCCGCAGCCGGAATCGAACTTGGCGTCGGAGGCGAACAGTGCCGTGTTGCAACACACGCAGGTGTAGATGCCGTGTTCGTGGTGGTCCCAGAATTTGCCGGTAAAAGCGCGTTCGGTGGCGGCCTGGCGCGCCACCTGGTATTCCATCGGTTCGAGCATGGCGCGCCATTGCGCGTCCGTCTTGCTGATTTTTTCGTTCATGATGTGTGGCCTTTGTTTTCAAGCTTTCCCTGAATCGTTCCCGGATCAGGAAGAGCAGCTTACTTCGAGGTGGCTGGCCCAGTCGGGCGGCAGCGCGGCATAGGCTTCGTGTTCGGTCTGTTCGTCGAACGGATGTTCGAGGATGGCGAGCAGCTTGGCGATTTCGGAAAAATCCTTCTGCTGCGCTTTGTCGATCGCGATCTGGGCCAGGTAATTGCGCAGGATGTACTTGGGGTTGACGCGGTCCATCTGCGCCTTGCGATCGGCGTCGACGCTGTTTTCAACGTTCAGCCGCTGGCGGTATTGTAGCGCCCAGGCGTCAAACGCCGCACGCTCGATGAACATGTCGCGCAGCGCGCTGTCGGGATGCGGCGAGCGCCCGGTGTCGAGCGCGATGGTATTGAGCTCGACAGTCAGGTTGCCAAGGGCGCGGAAAAAACGGCTGAAGTCGACGCGCCCGGCCTGCATCAGCTCGAACATGGCGTTGAACAGCGCGCGGTCTTCATCGCGCACCGTGCGCAGGCCGAGCTTGGCATGCATCAGGGCGTCGAGGGTCTCGGCAAACTGCGGCTGGTACACGCCAAGGGCCGCTTGCGCGTCGTCGACGTCGCCGATCAGCGGCAGCAAAGCTTGGCCCAGCGCGTAGCAGTTCCAGCGGCCGACCTGCGGCTGGTTGGCATACGAATAGCGGCCCTGCTGGTCGGTATGATTGCAGACATGGCCGGGGTCGTACACTTCCATGAAGCCGAACGGGCCATAATCGATGGTCAGGCCGAGAATCGACATGTTGTCGGTGTTCATTACGCCATGCATGAAGCCGGCTGCCTGCCAGTGCGCGATCATGCGCGCGGTGCGCCGGGTCACCTCGGCCAGCAACGCGGTGTATGGGTTCGGCTCGGCCGTCAGCTCGGGGTAGAAGGTCGAGATGACGTAATCGGCCAAAATGCGCAGTTCTTCCGGCTTGTCGCGGTAGAACCAGTGTTCGAACGAGCCGAAGCGCACGAAACTGGGCGCCATGCGGGTCACCACGGCGGCACTCTCGACCGTTTCGCGCATGATGCGCTGGTCGGAGCCGGTCACGCTCAAGGCACGGGTAGTCGGGATGCCCAGTGCGTGCATCGCTTCCGAGCACAGGAATTCGCGCACCGACGAGCGCAGCACCGCGCGGCCGTCGCCCATGCGCGAATACGGCGTCATGCCGGCGCCCTTGAGCTGCAGTTCCATCGGGCCGGCCAGGCCGTTCAGTTCGCCCATCAGGATCGCCCGGCCATCGCCGAGCTGGCCGGCCCAGACGCCGAACTGGTGGCCGGAATATACCGCCGACAGCGGCTGCGAACGTGGCGGCACGCGATTGCCGCTCAAAAATTCAACAAAGTCATCGCTTGCCAGCCGGGCAACGTCAAGCCCGACCAGCGCCGCGGCCTTGGCGCTGGCGGCGATAAAATAGGGCGCCGGCAAGGGCGTTGGCATCAGCTTGGTGTAGAACGCGGGCGGCAACGCGGCAAAGGAGTTGCCCAACCGCAGGTCGTCGGTAATGATGGTCATTCCAGTCGAAGTTGATCGTTAAAAAATATTAGCAATATAATTAGTAATATTCTACCGTGATAAGTGAGATTCTGTGAGTTTGCGCGCGCGCGCGCCCGCATGCCTGCGCCAATTAAAGCAGTTATCAACCATATGTCCTTGGTTGGTGCACTGCAGCATCGAAATTCATTGACTAAAATAGCACGGTCGTACCAGACTCAGGCTCCATTGCCAAGAAACACACAGGAGAGCCGATGACGTTTTACCCGACCAGTCCCGTGATGGGGCAAATGATGGACCAGCCCCTGCTTGTCTCGAGCATCATCGACTTCGCCGCACGCCACTACGGCCAGGTCGAGATCGTCTCGCGCCGCGTCGAGGGCGATCTGCACCGCTACACCTATGCCGACTGCCACCAGCGCGCGCGCCGCGCCGCCAATGCGCTGCAGGCCCTTGGCGTGCAGATGGGCGAGCGCGTCGCCACGCTGGCGTGGAACGGTTACCGCCACATAGAACTGTATTACGCGGTGTCCGGTTCGGGCGCGGTGCTGCACACGATCAATCCGCGCCTGCACCCGGAACAGATCGCCTACATCGTCAACCACGCCGAAGACCAGGTCGTGTTCTTTGATTTGACGTTCCTGCCGCTGATCGAGGCGGTCGCCCCGCATTGCAAGACGGTCAAGGCGTTCGTGCTGATGGCCGGGCGCGACCGCATGCCGCAGGACACCACGATCCCGAACCTGCTGTGCTACGAAGAACTGCTCGCCGCCAGCCTTGATGACTACCAGTGGCCGCTGTTCGACGAGCACTCGGCCGCCTCGCTGTGCTACACCTCCGGCACCACCGGCAATCCGAAAGGGGCGCTGTACTCCCACCGTTCCACCGTGCTGCACGCATATGGTTCGGCGATGCCGAATGCGCTGAACGTGGCGTCGATCGATACCGTGGTGCCGGTGGTGCCGATGTTCCACGTCAACGCGTGGGGCTTGCCGTATTCGGTCCTGCTGTCGGGCGCCAAGATGGTGTTTCCCGGCGCCGCGCTCGACGGCAAGTCGCTCTATGAGCTGTTCGAGACCGAGGGCGTGACGTTCTCGGCCGGCGTGCCGACGGTCTGGCTCGGGCTGATCAACTACGTGGTGCAGAACAAGCTGACATTTTCCACCTTCCGCCGCACCGTGATCGGCGGCTCGGCCTGCCCGCCGGCAATGATGGATACGCTGATCGACAAGCTCGACGTGCAGGTCATTCATGGCTGGGGCATGACCGAAATGTCGCCGCTCGGCACCACCGGTGGGCTGCAGGCAAAGCATCTTTTGTTGCCGAAAGACGAGCAGCGCAAGGTATTGCAAAAGCAGGGCCACGCCATCTTCGGCGTCGACATGAAGATTGTCGACGACGCCGGCGTCGAATTGCCGTGGGACGGCGCCACGTACGGCCACCTGCTGGTCAAGGGGCCGTGGATCATTGCCAGTTACTTCAAGGACGAGGGCGGCGACGTGCTGCAGAACGGCTGGTTTCCGACCGGCGACGTTGCCACCATCGACGCCGACGGCTACATGCAGATTACCGACCGCAGCAAGGACGTCATCAAGTCAGGCGGCGAGTGGATCGGCACCATCGACCTGGAAAACATTGCGGTGTCCCACCCGGCGGTGCTGCAGGCGGCCTGCATCGGCATCGCGCATCCGAAGTGGGATGAGCGGCCGTTGCTGCTGGTGGTCTTGCGCCCTGGCCATGAGGGTACCCCTGAAGTGACGCGTGAAGCCTTGCTGAAGTTTTTTGAAGGCAAAATTGCCAAATTCTGGATGCCGGACGACGTCGCCTTCCTCGACGCCTTGCCGACCGGCGCCACCGGAAAAATCTTGAAGAACAAGCTGCGCGAGCAGTTCAGGCTGCACAAACTGCCGACCGCATGACGTCCTGGCCGCAGTCCGCCGCAGAGCGCCGCAGCCGGCCGTACCCCACCAAAACACACATGAAGGATGGAGACACATGATCATGCACATTCGCCCACCGCGCGCGGCGCAATCGCTTGCCCTGTTGACCTCGCTGGCCATGTTCGCGGCGCCGTTTGCGGTCCGCGCCGAGACGGTAAAAATTGCCTTCATCGACCCGCTGTCGGGGCCGTTTGCACCGGTGGGGCAGAATCAGTTGCGCAGTTTCCAGACCATTGCCGACCTGGCAACGCAGCAGAAGTGGGCGGGCGAACACAGGATCGAAGTGGTCGGTTTCGACAACAAGGCCAGTGCGCAAGAGTCGCTGACCCAGTTGAAGGCGGTGATCGACCAGGGCTACCGCTACATCACGCAGGGCAATGGCTCGGGCGTTGGCCTGGCCTTGCTCGACGCGGTCAACAAGCACAACGAGCGCAATCCGGGCAAGGAAGTGGTGTTTTTGAACTACGCCGCCATCGATCCCGACATGACGAACAGCAAATGCAGCTTCTGGCATTTCCGCTTCGACGCCAACTCCGATATGAAAATGGAAGCGCTGACGAGCTACATGGCGCCGAACAAGGACATCAAGAGCGTCTACATCATCGGCCAGAACTACGCCTTCGGCCAGGCGGTCAGCCGGGCGGCGAAGGAATACCTGAACCGCAAGCGGCCCGACATCAAGATCGCCGGCGACGACCTGCACCCGATCGCGCAAGTGAAAGATTTTTCTCCGTACGTCGCCAAGATCAAGGCGTCCGGCGCCGACACCGTCATCACCGGTAACTGGGGCGCCGACCTGGCGCTGCTGATCCGCGCCGCCAAGGACGCCGACCTGAAAGCGCATTTCTACACGTATTATGCGGTGACGACCGGGGTACCGACGGCGATGGGCGCGGCCGGCGCCGAGCGCGTCAAGGTGGTCGGCAACTGGCTGATCAATACCGACGCATTCAGGGGCAAGGAAATCGTCGACGGCTTCAAGAAGAAATACAACGACGACTACTACACCGCGCAGACCTACAGCAGCATCGGCATGCTGGCGCAGGCAATCAAGGCGGGCAAATCGACCGATCCGGTCAAGGTCGCGTTTGCAATGGAAGGCGCCAAATTCAACAGCCTGAACGGCGAAGTGACGATGCAGAAAGTCGACCACCAGATGCAGCAGGCGCTGTACATCGGCACCTGGAGCAAGGTCAACGGCAAGGACGTCCGGTACGACCAGGAAAATACCGGCTACGGCTGGCGGATGGACAAGAAGATCGACGCCTACATGGCGGGACAGCCGACGTCGTGCCAGATGAAGCGGCCGGCGGTTTAAGCGTACAAGCCAAGCGCCTGAGTTCCCTCCTGCGCGGGAATGACGGTCTCGAGGGTAGTAGCCAAAGCGTTGCGCTGTGTGGGTCGCGCACGTGCATGGCATCCCGTTCGCTGCCTGATAACCCGATGAGATCCCATGGAATTCACGTTGTTCACCCTGCTGAACGGCGTCAGTTACGGACTGCTGCTGTTCATGCTCTCGTCCGGGCTGACGCTTATTTTCAGCATGATGGGCGTGCTCAATTTTGCGCACGCATCGTTTTACATGCTGGGCGCCTATGTCGCCTATGCCATCAGTGCCCGGCTCGGCTTCTGGCCGGCGCTGGTGCTCGCGCCGCTGGTCGTCGGCCTGGCCGGCGCCCTCGTCGAGCGCTACGGCCTGCGCCCGCTGCATAAATTCGGCCACATCCCCGAGCTGCTGTTTACCTTCGGCCTGTCCTACCTGATGGTTGAACTGGTGCAGCTGGTCTGGGGCCGCGCGGCGGTGGCGTACCCGATTCCGCAGGAACTCGACCGGCCGCTGTTTACGCTGTTCGCCACCAGTTTTCCGATGTACCGCGGCTTCATGATGCTGGTTGCGCTGTCGATGCTGGCGGCCATCTGGCTGGTACTGACGCGCTCGCGCATCGGCCTGGTGATCCAGGCGGCGCTGACCCATCCCGAAGCGGTCGAGGCGCTCGGCCATAACGTGCCGCGCATTTTCATGTGGGTGTTCGGCGGCGGTTGCGCGCTGGCCGGGCTGGCTGGCGTCATCGGCGGCAACGCCTTCGTCACCGAGCCGGGCATGGCGGCCACCGTCGGCACCATCATCTTCGTGGTGGTGGTGGTCGGCGGCATGGGCTCGCTGGCCGGCGCATTTGTCGCCTCGATCCTGATCGGCGTGCTGCAAACGTTCGCGGTGGCGCTCGATTACTCGTTGATGACGCTGCTGAACTGGGCCGGCGCCGGCATCACCGCCGCCACGTTCGGTTACAGCCTGCTGAAAGTGACGATCGCCCAGAGCGCGCCGATCCTGCCCTTCCTGCTGCTGGTGCTGATCCTGATTTTCCGCCCCAAGGGCTTGATGGGAATGCGCGAATGAAGCCCGGCTTGAATCGGGCTTCCGGGCTTGCCTACACGCCTCTGAACCTGTCGCGCTATCTGGTCTGGACCTGCTTCGCCCTGGTCCTGCTCGCCGCGCCGCTGGTGTTCACCAAGGGCGCGGCGCTGTCGATCCTGTCGCAGATCGGCACCCTGATGATCTTCGGCCTGTCGTACAACATGCTGCTCGGGCAGGGCGGCATGCTGTCGTTCGGCCACGCCGTGTATTCCGGGCTGGGGGCGTTTTTCGCCATCCACGCGATGAACCACAGCGGCCTGCACGTGCCCACCACCCTCATTGCGCTGGTGGGCGGCGTCGCCGGCATGGGCTTCGGCGTGCTGTTCGGCTACGTCACGACCAAAAAAGCCGGCACCACGTTTGCGATGATCACGCTCGGGCTGGTGGAGCTGGTGTTTGCCAGTTCGCTGATGTTCCCCGGTTTTTTTGGCGGCGAGGGCGGCGTCACCACCAACCGGGTCCGCGGCCAGGCATTTTTCGGCATCACGTACGGACCGCAGATTCAGGTCTATTACCTGATCGCAGGGTGGCTTTTCCTCAGCACGGTTGCCATGTTCGCCTTCACGCAGACGCCGCTCGGACGCATGCTCAACGCGGTGCGCGACAACCCCGAGCGGGTCGAGTTCATCGGCTACGACACGCAGTCGGTGCGCTACCTGACCTTGATCCTGTCGGCATTTTTTGCCGGCATATCCGGCGCGCTGTCGGCGATCAACTTCGAAATCGTCAGCGCCGAAAACGTCAGCGCGATGCGCTCCGGCGCGGTCCTGCTGTTCGTCTTCATCGGCGGCATCGGCTTCTTTTTTGGCCCGCTGGTGGGCGCGGTGGTCGGCGTCTTTTTTACCGTGATGCTGTCGGAGTACAGCGCCGCCTGGCAGTTGTATCTCGGCCTGTTTTTCATCGCGGTGGTGCGGTTTGCGCCTGGCGGGCTGTCGAGTTTGCTGATGCTGCTGCTGCGGGTGGTGAAATTCGGCAAGTTCGGCCGCATCCGCACGCCGCTGCTGGCGCTGCTGTCCTGCACGCTGTTCGGGTTGCTCGGCCTGGTGTTCGGCATCGAATTGCTGTACCACCTGACGCTGGACGCGGCCGACGGCAGTGTCGTCACGCTGTTCGGCTGGCGCTTCGACACCCATTCCGCGCTGCCGTGGCTGGCGGCAGCGGCGATGCTGCTGCTGGCCTGTGTCGGCTACCGCAAAACCGCGCCCGCCTACATGGCGCTATGGGGCGAAGTGAATGCGGACATTGCCGCCGCCGTGCGCCGGGACGTGGCATGAACGCCCTCGAACTGAAGGACGTGCGCAAGCATTTCGGCAAGTCGGAAATCATCCGCGGCGCCAGCCTGGTCGTGACCAAGGGCGAGCGCTGCGCCATCATCGGGCCGAACGGGGCCGGCAAATCAACCTTGTTCAACCTGGTGTCGGGACGCTTTCCGATCAGCGGCGGCGACATCTGCCTGAACGGGCGCAGCGTGGCCGGCATGCGCCCGTTCGAGATCAACCGGCTTGGGCTGGCGCGCAGCTTTCAGATCAGCAACCTGTTCGAGAAACTGTCGGTCTACGACAACCTGCGCTGCGCGGTGCTGTACGCGCTCGGCTACAAATATTCGTTCTGGCAGCGGCTGGGCGGCCTGCGCGATGCGCACGAGCGGACCGAGCAGGTGCTCGAGGACATCGGCCTGCAGCGCCAGCGCGACGTCCCGGCCGGGGTATTGACCTACGCCGAGCAGCGCGCGCTTGAAATCGGCATCACCATCGCCGGCGGCGCCGACGTCATCCTGCTGGACGAGCCGACCGCCGGCATGAGCCGGTCCGAATCGGACGCCGCCGTCGAACTGATCGCGCGCGTCACCGAAGGCAAAACCCTCGTCATGGTCGAGCACGACATGAGCGTGGTGTTCGGCCTGGCCGACAAAATCGCAGTGCTGGTGTACGGCGAGGTGATCGCCTGCGACAGCCCGGCCAACATCCGCGCCAACCGGGACGTGCAGGCCGCCTACTTGGGGGAGCCATGAGCGCGCTGCTGGAACCGCTGCTGGAGATTCAGCAACTGAACGCCTGGTACGGCAAGAGCCACATCCTGCACGGCGTCGACCTGCGGGTGGGGCAGGGCGAAATCGTCAGCCTGCTGGGGCGCAACGGCGTCGGCCGTTCGACGCTGGTGAAGGCGGTGATGGGCCAGGTCAGCGCCACCGGTTCGGTGCGCTTCAAGGGCGAGCAACTGCTGGGATTGAAGGCGTTCCAGATTGCCCACAAGGGCGTCGCCTACGTGCCGGAGAACCGGGATATCTTCCCGACGCTCACGGTCGAACAGAACCTGGCCTTGGGGCAAAAGAGGGCCTCGGGGAGCGGCCGCTGGTCGCATGCCGACATGTACCGCATGTTTCCTCGGCTCGGCGAGCGGCGCACGGTCGCCGCCGGCGTGCTGTCGGGCGGCGAGCAGCAGATGCTGACGCTGTGCCGCAGCCTGATGGGCGACCCGGACCTGATCATGATCGACGAGCCGACCGAGGGGCTGGCGCCGAAGATCGTCACGCTGGTGGCCGAATATCTGCTGGCGCTGAAAGAGCGCGGCGTGTCGGTGCTGCTGGTCGAGCAAAAGCTGGCGATCGCCCTCGACATTTCGGCGCGCGTGTACGTGATGGGCCATGGCGCCATCGTGTTCGAGGGTACCCCGGCCGCGCTGCGCGCCAATGCCGGCGTGCGCAAGGAGTGGCTGGAGGTGTAGACGACGACCTGGTGCCAAAGAAATAATACGACCGTACTATTGTCGGGTATAGTTAAAAATGTAAAGATCGAAATGTTAAAGATTGCTGGTTAAACTGACAAAGGAAACAACATGAGTGCTGACTACGTGGTCAATGGCAGTGTCGCCGTCATCACCTTGAACAACCCGCCCGTCAATGGACTTGGCCTGGCGACCCGCACCGCGGCCGTTGACGGCCTGCGCCGGGCGCTGGCCGACGACGCCGTCGCTGCGATCGTGATCCTCGGGGCCGGCAAGGCGTTTTCGGGTGGTGCCGACATCAAGGAATTCAATTCGCCAAAGGCGCTGGCCGAGCCGTCGCTGCACACCCTGATCCGCGTCGTCGAGGAGTCGAACAAGCCGACCATCGCCGCCATCCATGCCGTCTGCATGGGGGGCGGCCTGGAGCTGGCGCTTGGCTGCAACTACCGCGTGGTGTTGCCTGGCGCCCAGATCGCGCTGCCGGAAGTCAAACTCGGCCTGTTGCCGGGCGCCGGCGGCACCCAGCGCCTGCCGCGCGTGGTGGGGCTGGAACTGGCGCTCAACATGATCGTCTCCGGCACGCCCGTGCTGTCCGAGAACCTGGCCGGCACGGCCTTGTTCGACGCGGTGTTTGCGCCCGGCGCCGACCTGCTTGGCTGCGCCGTCGCGTTCGCCGGCAAGGTGGCTGCCATCCGGCCGCTGCCGAAGGTGCGCGAGCGCCAGGTCGACTATCCGAACCACGAAGCGTTTTTGCAATTTACGCGCAACACCGTCAAGGCCATGTCCGGCCCGTTCCCGGCGCCGCTCGAATGCGTCGACACGGTGGCCGCGTCGCTGACCCACCGATTCGACGACGGCCTCGCATTCGAGCGCGAACGCTTCCTGCACCTGATCCAGACGCCGCAATCGAAGTCTTTGCGCCATGCATTCTTTGCCGAGCGGCTGGCCAGCAAAGTGCCGGATGTGCCGGTCGACACGCCCACGCGCGCCATCCGCCAGGCCGCGATCATCGGCGCCGGCACCATGGGCGGCGGCATTGCGATGAACTTCGTCAACGCCGGTATTCCGGTGATTCTGCTGGAAACGAAGCAGGAAGCGCTCGACAAGGGCATCGCCACGATCCGCAGGAATTACGATAACACGATGAAGAAGGGCAAGCTGACCCAGGAGAAATTCGACCAGAGAATCGGCCTGATCAGTGGCACCCTGTCGTACGACGACATCGCCCAGGCCGACATCGTCGTCGAAGCCGTGTTCGAAGACATGGGCGTGAAGGAAACCGTGTTCAGGCAACTCGATGCGGTGATGAAGCCGGGCGCGATCCTGGCGTCGAACACGTCGACCCTGGACGTCGACCGGATTGCCGGTTTTACCAGCCGGCCGCAGGACGTCATCGGCACCCACTTTTTCAGCCCGGCCAACGTCATGAAATTGCTGGAAATCGTGCGCGGCAAGGCCACCGGCAAGGACGTGCTGGCGACGACGCTGGCGCTGTCGAAAAAACTGCAGAAGACCGGGGTGGTGTCCGGCGTGTGCGACGGCTTCATCGGCAACCGCATGATCGAGCAATACAGTCGCCAGGCCGGCTTTTTGCTGGAAGAAGGCTGCCTGCCGGAGCAGGTCGACAAGGCGGTCGAACAGTTTGGTTTTGCGATGGGTCCGTTTCGCATGGGCGACCTGGCCGGCAACGACATTGGCTGGTACATCCGCAAGCGGCGTTATGTTGAAAAGCCGGAGATCGTCTATTCGAAGACGGCCGACCTGCTGTGCGAGATGGGGCGCTTCGGCCAGAAGAGCGGCGCCGGCTGGTACGATTACAAGGCGGGCGAGCGCAAGCCCCATGCGAACGCCGGCGTCAACGCGATGATCGTCCAGCACTCGCTTGACATCGGCGTCGAACGGCGCACGATTTCCGACCAGGAAATCGTCGAGCGTCTGGTGTACGCGCTGGTCAACGAAGGCGCCCGCATTCTCGACGAGGGCATTGCCATGCGCGCCTCCGACATCGACATGGTCTATCTGACCGGCTACGGTTTTCCACTGGCGCGCGGCGGCCCGATGTTCTACGCCGACACCGTGGGGCTGTTCAACGTCCTGATGGCGATGGAAAAATATGCCAAGGGCCGCCATGGCGACGCCTGGGCACCGGCGCCGCTGCTGGTCAGGCTGGCGGCCGAGGGCAAGGGTTTGAACGGCTGATCGGGCTGCCGCAAATAAAACAAGCATGCCGCTGTTTCAGCGGCATTTTTTATCTTCTCACCACCTCCGGCCCGGCGGGCGAACAAAAAAATGCCGCTATCGCTAGCGGCATTTTTGTTGCGGCGGACGAACCGCTGCAGCTTGATACTCTTACTGTGTCACAAATTAAAACTCTGACTATTCCAGCCGCAATGCGGGCAATGGCCCAGAGTGCTTGCGAGTGCGACGCTCAGACGCAAGCGTTCAGGCTAGTGCGCTGCGCTGGTGACGGCGCCGATCCCCGTTTCAGAACGCATTTGCTGCGCTTCGTAGCCGGCGCGGTCGATGCGTGCCCGCGCACTGTTGTCGAATATCGAAAACAGCCAGATTCCGGCAAAACCGGCGCTCATCGAAAACAGCGCGGGCGACGTGTACGGGAAGATCGCCTCGGCATGCCCTAACACGTCGACCCACACCGATTTCGACAGCACGGTCAGGGCAACTGCCGTGGTCAGGCCGAGGAAGCCGCCGATGGTGGCGCCGCGCGTGGTGCAGTCTTTCCACAACACCGACATGAACAGCACCGGGAAGTTGGCAGAGGCCGCGATGGCAAAGGCCAGCGACACCATGAAGGCGATGTTCTGCTTTTCAAACACGATGCCGAGCAGCACCGCGATCACGCCAAGGACAACGGTGGTCACGCGCGACACAAACAGTTCATTCTTGCTGGTCGCCTGGCCTTTCTTGAACACGGTCGCATAAAGGTCGTGCGAGACCGCCGAGGCACCCGACAGCGTCAGTCCCGCCACCACCGCCAGGATCGTGGCAAAGGCCACGGCCGAGATGAAACCAAGGAAGACATCGCCGCCGACGGCCTTGGCCAGGTGGATCGCCGCCATATTGTTCCCGCCCAGGAGCTTGCCGGCAGCGTCCTTGAATTCCGGATTGGTACTGACGAGTATGATCGCGCCGAAACCGATGATGAAGGTCAGCACATAGAAGTAAGCGATCCACGTGGTAGCCCACAACACCGACTTACGCGCCTCCTTCGCGCTCGGCACGGTGAAAAAGCGCATCAGGATGTGCGGCAGGCCGGCGGTGCCAAACATCAGCGCCATGCCGAACGAGATCGCCGATATCGGATCCTTGATGAAGGTGCCGGGGCCCATGATGGCCTCGCCTTTCGCGTGGATTTCGACCGACTTGGCGAACAGCGCTTCGGGGCTGAACTGGAATTGCGACATCACGACGAAGGCCATGAAGGAGGCGCCCGAGAGCAGCATGACGGCCTTGATGATCTGCACCCAAGTGGTGGCGGTCATGCCGCCGAAGAGCACGTAAATCATCATCAGCGAGCCGACCAGCACCACTGCGATCCAGTACTCCAGGCCAAACAGCAGCTTGATCAACTGTCCGGCGCCGACCATCTGCGCGATCAGGTAGAACGCCACCACCACCAGCGTGCCGGAGGCCGAAAAAATCCGGATCGGCGCCTGCTTGAAGCGATAGGCTGCAACGTCGGCGAAGGTGTAGCGGCCCAGGTTGCGAAGGCGCTCGGCCATCAGGAATGTAATGATGGGCCAGCCGACCAAAAAGCCGATCGCATAAATCAGACCATCGTAACCGTTCAGGAAAACGGCGGCTGAAATGCCAAGGAACGAGGCGGCCGACATGTAGTCGCCCGCGATCGCCAGGCCGTTCTGGAAGCCCGTGATGCCGCCGCCGGCGGTGTAGAAATCGGACGCCGACTTGGTTTGTTTCGCCGCCCATTTGGTGACGAACAGTGTAAAGATAACGAAGGCCCCGAACATGCTGATCGCGGTCCAGTTGGTGGGCTGTTTAACAGCCTGCCCGAGATCGGCACCGGCTGCCAGCGCGGCGCCGGCGGCAGTCAACAAGACCAGCGCAGCGAAGGCGTTAGACGCGGCCTTCATGCTTGGGCCCGGGCGCAAATGGCGGTGGTCAGGTCGTCGTACTGCGTGTTTGCGCGACGCACATAAATGCCGGTGATGATGACGGTGAACACAATGACGAACAGGCCTGCGGGAATGCCCCACGTCATGACACCGTCGCCGGTCTTCGCGCTCAGCAGTTCCTTGTTGAAGGCGATCAGCAAGATGAAGCCATAGTATACGGCCAGCATGCTCCACGTCAGGGCCCAGCCGAACCTTGAGCGGGCATTCACCAGCTTCATATAGTTGGGGTCGGATTTGATTTTTGTAACGAGTTCGGGTTTCAATACGTCTCCTTTGTTATGTCATTCTAGTTAATTTTTAATGCTAGACTAAGTTTGACAGATGCGCCTTACCTCCTGCTTACGGCAAGGATTACCTGTTGCTCCGGAGTGGTCCAATCTTGCAGAACCGCTGCGTTTCAATCTGCAACCATTGAAATAATTGTGGTGAAATTGCTACATGAGCATTGCGCCTGCGGCCATCGCTTTACGCGGCCGCCCAGGCGTTCCCGGAGTTGCCGGTGTCGGTACAGGCGCTGTACGACAAGATCAAGCGCACCGAGCCGAACCTGGTGCGCGCACAGGTAGCCGGAAGCGCCGAGCGTCTGGGCGATGTTCTGGCGCCGATGATCGAAGGCAAGGCGCCGACAGTACCTGGCTACCGCTTGCGCATCGTCGACAGCAATCATTTGCCGGCGAGCGAAAAGCGGCTCAAACCATTGCGCCGCTTTCGCGGTGCGGCCCTGCCGGGGCACTCGCTGGTGGTCTACGATCCGGATATGGAAATAGTGGTCGATCTGGAGCCATGCGAAGACGCTCATGCGCAGGAGCGGACTGTGATGACATTATTGCTGGAGCGGGCAAGGCCGGGGGAGTTATGGATTGCCGACCGCAATTTCAGCACGCGCGCCATCTTGTGTGAAGGGGATCGTCGCGGTTGCGGTTTCATCGTGCGCGAGCACGGCCGCACTCCCAATCCATGTGCACTCGACGAGATGTCTTACCAAGGACGGGTTGCCACCGGTGCCGTGTACGAACAGTCCGTCGAGATCGAACAGTCCGTCGAGATCGAGGAAGCGGCACCCATGGATCCATCAACGCTGAGCGCCGTCTTGCTTCAGATCGCCGGGCACGTCAAAGCCAAGACGTTGCAAGCACCCACGTGGTCCCAAGGCGCCGAAGAAGAAGGCTATGTCTCTGGCACGGAAGCGCGCCGCCATGGTTCGACGGCGCGCGTGCTAATGGAAGGGGCCGTTAATTGAGACCTTTAAAGGATCGCTATTTAATCGGCAGCGTAAATATCATTGTCCTTGGTTTCCTTGACGAACAGGGTACCGATGACAACTGTGATCAGCGCGATGATGATCGGATACCACAGGCCGTAGTAAATATCGCCATTCGACGCCACCAGCGCGAACGAGATGGTTGGCAGCAAGCCGCCGAACCAGCCGTTACCGAGGTGATATGGCAGCGACATCGAGGTGTAGCGGATGCGGGTCGGGAACATTTCGACCAGCATCGCGGCGATCGGGCCATACACCATGGTGACGTACAGCACCAGCAAGAACAGCAGTCCGATGACCATTGGCTGGTTGATCTGGTCAACATCGGCGCTGGCAGGGTAGCCAGCCGCCTTGATTGCGGCGCCAATTTCCTTCTTCAGCGCGGCTTCACGGGTCTTGCTGTCGGCATCGAAGTTCAGGCCAGCCGTATCCAGGCCGGCGTTAAACGACGTAAATTCCTTGTCGCCGATCTTGACGGTGGCAATCGTGCCGACAGGTGCGGCCTGGCGGGTGAAGTTGACCGATTGCGACGTCAGCATGGAGGAGGCAATGTCGCACGACGAAGGGAATTTCTTCTGGCCCGTCAGGTTGAACTGGAAATGGCAGGTTGCAGGATCGGCGACGACGACGACCGGCGAGTTCTTCAAGGCCGTTTCCAGCGCCGGGTTGGCGTAGTGGGTGATGGCGCCGAAGATCGGGAAGTACGTCAGCGCGGCGATCAGGCAACCGCCGAGAATGATGTACTTGCGGCCGATCTTGTCGGACAGGCTGCCGAAGACGATGAAGAATGGCGTTGCCAGCAACAGCGAGATGGCGATCATGATGTTGGCCGTTGCGCCGTCCACCTTGAGCGTCTGGGTCAGGAAGAACAGCGCATAGAACTGTCCGGTGTACCAGACTACCGCCTGGCCCATCGTCAGGCCGACCAATGCCAGGAAAACGATCTTGGCGTTTTTCGGCTTCAGGAAGGCTTCCGTCAGTGGCGCCTTCGAGGTCTTGCCTTCGGCCTTCATCTTGGCGAACGCCGGCGATTCATGCATCGACATGCGAATCCACACCGATACGGCCAGCAGCAGCACCGACACCAGGAACGGCACGCGCCAGCCCCACTCGAGGAACGCCGTTTCACCGATTGCCTTGCGGGTGCCGAGAATGATCATCAGCGAGATGAACAAGCCGACCGTTGCGGTGGTCTGGATGAACGAGGTGAAGAAGCCGCGCTTGCCTTCCGGTGCGTGTTCCGCCACGTAGGTTGCCGCGCCGCCGTATTCGCCGCCCAAAGCCAGGCCCTGCAGGATGCGCAGGATTACCAGGATGATGGGGGCGGCGATGCCGATCGAGGCGTAATTGGGTAGCAGGCCGACAATGAAGGTCGAGGCGCCCATCAGCACGATGGTGATCAGAAAGGTGTATTTACGGCCGATCATGTCGCCGAGCCGGCCAAATACCAAAGCGCCGAATGGACGCACGATGAAGCCGGCGGCAAAAGCGAGCAGCGCGAAAATGAACTTGGTGGTCGGGTCGCCGATGAAAAACTGGGTCGCAATGATCGGGGCGAGCGAGCCGTACAGATAGAAATCGTACCATTCGAAAACGGTACCGAGGGACGAGGCAAGAATGACCTTGCGCTCTTCCTTGGTGATGCCTGTGGCCGCGGGCGCTATCTTGCCTGCGCCAGTGGCCATGCCGGGTGTAATTGCCATATGTGTCTCCGTGTATTAATTTAATTATGTCGATGTCATCGGATCGGATTAGCCGATATTATTACTCAGCTGTGTCGCAGTGTGAATGGTTAAACTTACGACAGGCTTGCTTCAAACTTACGTCAAACTTACGTTGAGCGTATATTGGCACTTGTAGTGGCGTTGTCACTCAATTAAAGCCCGATTGCGCGTGATTTGCCGCCAACTTGGCGCACAGCTTCCCCTTCCCCTTCCACTGTCACTTCCGCCTGCGCCCATGGCTGCGGCGGCGCGGCGCTTGCCAATTCAGCCAGGGTCAGACGCCGATAAGTTTGCGAACGACCGTACTTATCGTGCTATTCTCATATGCAACCCTGGTAGCCCCGGCCCCCCCCCGGACATCGCCAGTTCCCAATACCCTTCAGGAGATTTTCATGCCAGACGCCGTCATCGTTTCGACCGCCCGCACCGCCTTGGCCAAATCGTGGAAGGGCGGATTCAACATGACGCATGGCGCCACCCTCGGCGGCCACGCACTGCAGGCGGCGATTTCGCGCGCCGGCATCGCGCCCGGCGAGGTCGAGGACGTCATCATCGGCTGCGCCTATCCGGAAGGCGCCACGGGCGCAAACATTGCGCGCCAAGTGGCGCTGCGCGCCGGTTGCCCGGTCGGTACCGGTGGCATGACGGTCAACCGTTTCTGCTCGTCGGGCCTGCAAACGATCGCCATCGCGGCGCAGCGCATCCTCGCCAACGAAGGCGACATCTACGCCGCCGGCGGGGTCGAATCGATCTCTTGCGTGCAGCAGGAGATGAACCGCCACATGCTGGCCGATCCATGGCTGCAGCAGCACAAGCCGGAACTGTACTGGCCGATGCTGCAAACCGCTGAAACCGTGGCCAGGCGCTACAACATCAGCCGCGAGCGCCAGGACGAGTACGGGGTGCAAAGCCAGCAGCGCGCAGCCAGCGCCCAGGCCGCCGGCCGCTTCGATCTTGAAATTGTGCCGATGACCACGATCATGGGGGTGGCCGACAAGGCCAGCGGCAGGTTGACCACGCGCGAAGTGACGGTGTCGCTTGATGAGGGCATCCGCGCCGACACGACGATGGAGGCCGTGGCGAAGATCCGCCCGGCGCTGCCCGGCGGCGTGATCAGCGCCGGCAACGCCAGCCAGTTCTCGGACGGCGCCTCGGTATCGATCGTGATGAGCGCGCAGGCGGCCGAGGCGCGCGGGCGCGCGCCGCTCGGCATCTTCCGCGGCTTCGCCGTGGCCGGCTGCGAGCCCGACGAGATGGGCATAGGCCCGGTGTTTGCCGTGCCCAAGCTGCTCAAGAAAGCGGGCCTGTCGGTTGCCGACATCGGCCTGTGGGAACTGAATGAAGCGTTCGCCGTGCAGGTGCTGTATTGCGCCGACAGACTCGGCATCCCGATGGACCGGCTCAATGTGAATGGCGGCGCGATTGCGGTCGGCCACCCGTACGGCGTGTCCGGCGCGCGGCTGGTCGGTCATGCGCTGATCGAAGGCAAGCGGCGCGGCGTCAAATTTGTCGTCGTCACGATGTGCATCGGCGGTGGCCAGGGCGCGGCGGGTCTGTTCGAAGTGGTGTAAGGCGCCGAACCGGCCACCAGCGCTTTGCACAATGATCAACGCTTTGCACAATTGATTGATGCACCCATCAGGAACCCGACATGCCATCCAACATCCTGTCTCGCCGCGACCTCGATTTCCTGCTGTTCGAGTGGCTCGACGTGCTGTCGCTGACGACCCGCCCGCGCTTTCTTGACCACAGCGCCGAAACGTTCAGCGCGGCCCTCGATACCGCCGAGCAGATCGCCACCGACCTGTTCGCGCCGCACAACAAGAAGAGCGACAGCCACGAGCCGCGCATCGACCATGCCGGCGAAGGCGCCCGCATCTCCATCATCCCCGAGGTCAAGGCCGCGCTCGACGCGTTTGCCGCTGCCGGCCTGCTTGCCGCCGGCCAGGACTACGAGTACGACGGCATGCAACTGCCATGCGTGGTGGAAAAAGCGGTGATGGCGTGGTTCACCGCCGCCAACGTCGCCACGTCGGCATACATTTTTCTGACCGTCGCCAACGCCAATACCTTGCTCAAGTGCGCAACGGCGCGCCAGATCGCGCAGTTCGTGCGGCCGATGCTGGCGGGCCGGTTCTTTGGCACGATGTGCCTGTCGGAGCCGCAGGCAGGTTCCAGCCTGTCCGACATCACCACCCGCGCCGAGCCGGATAGGGTCGATGGCGTCGAAGGCGAGCGCCAGTACCGGCTGACCGGCAACAAGATGTGGATCTCGGCCGGCGAGCACGACCTTGCCGGCAATATCGTCCACCTCGTGCTGGCCAAGATTGCCGATCCGGACGGGCGATTGATTCCCGGCGTGAAAGGCATCTCGCTGTTCATCGTGCCGAAGTTCCTGCTTGACGAAGATGGCGCCCCCGGAGAACGCAACGACGTCGTCCTGGCCGGACTGAATCACAAGATGGGCAACCGCGGCACCACCAACTGTCTGCTCAACTTTGGCGAGGGCAAGTTCACGCCGCAGGGCAGAAGGGGGGCGATCGGCTACCTGGTCGGCGCCAGGCACCAGGGCCTGGCCAGCATGTTCCACATGATGAACGAGGCGCGCATTGGCGTCGGCATGGGCGCGGCGGTGCTCGGCGTGACCGGCTACCTGCACGCCCTCGATTACGCCCGCAACCGTCCGCAAGGACGCCATCCGACCGAAAAAGACCCGGCCAGGCCACCAGTGGCGATTATCGAACACACCGATGTGCGGCGCATGTTACTGGCCCAAAAAGCCTACACCGAAGGCGCGATGGCGCTGGTGCTGTACTGCGCGCGGCTGGTCGACGAGCAGCGCAGCGCCGCGTCGGAAGAGGCGCGCCGCGAGGCCGGCCGCCTGCTCGATTTCTTGACACCGATCGCCAAGTCGTGGCCGTCGCAATGGTGTGTGGAAGCCAACAGCCTGGCGATCCAGGTGCATGGCGGCTACGGCTACACGCGCGAATACAACGTCGAACAGTTTTACCGCGACAATCGGCTCAACGCAATCCACGAGGGCACCCACGGCATCCACGGCCTCGACCTGCTGGGCCGCAAGGCAACAATCGAGGAGGGCGCGCTGTTGCGTGCGGTGAGCGCCGAGGTGGCCAAAACCGTGGCCAAAGTAGTCAGCACCGCGGGCGCGGCGGACGAACTGTTGCCATTCGCTTTGCAGCTTGAAGCGAACTGGCAGCAGGTCGAGGCCGTCACCGCCGCGCTGTACGCCTGCGGCGACCTCAACAAGACGCTGGCCAACGCCAGCGTCTACTTGGAGGCGGTCGGTCACGTGGTCGTGGCCTGGCTGTGGATGGAGCAGGCGCTGGTGGCGTCGCGCAAGCTTTCCAGCGCTGCCGGGACGGAGGCACATTTTTACCGCGGCAAGCTGCAAGCCTGCCGCTACTTTTTTCAGTGGGAATTACCGAAGGTGCAGTCCCAGTTCGACCTGCTCGCCAGTATTGACACCACCGCGCTGGACATGCAGGATGCGTGGTTTTAAGTCAGCAACGACAACAACGACAACAACGAACCAACCTGGGCGGAACAACAATGATCAAACATATCGTGATGTGGAAACTGAAAGACTTCGCCGAAGGCGCGGACCGCGCCGCCAACGCGGCGAAGATGAAAACCATGCTCGACGCCTGCGCCGCGCTGGTGCCGGGCACGCTCAAGTTCGAGGTGGCGCTGGCCCAGCCTGGCCTTGAAGCGACCTACGACGTCGTGCTGTACTCCGAATTCGACAGCCAGGCGTCGCTCGACGCCTATGCCGGCCATCCGACCCATGCCGCCGTCAAGCCCTTCATCGGCGCGGTACGCGACGCGCGCCAGTGCATGGATTACGAAGCCTGAGCAAAAATTTTCACAAAATATTTTCACAAAATTTGCAACTAACCAAGGGATCGGCGGCATGCGTACTTCACAACAATTGTTTTCCCTGGCCGGCAAGACGGCGCTGGTCACCGGCGGTTCGCGCGGGCTTGGCCTGCAAATGGCGCAGGCGCTCGGCGAGCAGGGCGCGCGCATCGTGCTGTCGGCGCGCAAGCAGGCCGAGCTCGACGAAGCAGTCGCCCACCTGGCGTCGAGCGGGATCGACGCCTCGGCCATCGCGGCCGACCTGTCGATCGATGCCCAGGTGCAGCCGCTGGTGGACGAGGCGATCAAGCGTCTCGGTCACATCGATATCCTGGTCAATAACGCCGGCGCCAGCTGGGGTGCGCCGGCCGAGGAGCATCCGATCGAAGCGTGGGACAAGGTGATGAACCTGAACATCCGCAGCATTTTCCTGGTCACCCAGGCGGTCGGCAGGGCGTCGATGATCCCTCGCCGGTACGGACGCATCATCAATATTGCGTCGATCGCCGGCCTCGCCGGCAACCCGCCAAACACGATGAAGACAATTGCCTACAACACGTCGAAAGGCGCGCTGGTCAATTTCACCCGCACCCTGGCGGGCGAGTGGGGCCGCTACGGCATCACGGTCAATGCGATCGCACCGGGGTTTTTTCCGTCGAAAATGACCATGGGCCTGCTGGCGGAGCTCGGCGCGGAGACGCTGGCGAAGGAAGCGCCTCTTGGCCGCCTCGGCGACGACGAGGACCTGAAAGGCGCAACGGTGCTGTTCGCCTCCGACGCGGGCAAGCACATCACCGGCCAGACTTTGGCCGTCGACGGCGGCGTGTCGGCCGTTTGAAGGGAAGCCGCCGATGAAAACCTTCAACGCCAAAGTGGCTGTCATTACCGGCGCCGCAAGCGGCCTTGGCCGTGAATTTGCCAGCCGCGCCGCCGGCATGGGCATGCACCTGGTGCTGGCCGACGTCGACCAGGATGGGCTCGGCCGGGCCAAAACCGAACTAGAGAGCGGCGGCGCCACCGTGCTGGCGATGCCGTGCGACGTGCGCCGTGGCGCGCAAGTCCAGGCGCTGGCAGACGCGGCGATGGCGCAGTTCGGCGCCGTCCACCTGGTGTTCAACAACGCCGGCGTCGGTTCGGGTGGCTTGATCTGGGAAAATACCGAAGCCGACTGGGAGTGGGTGCTGGGAGTGAACTTGTGGGGCGTGATTCATGGCGTGCGCATCTTCACCCGGCTGATGCTCGAATGCGCCCGGCGCGATCCCGCGTTCGAGGGTCACATCGTCAACACGGCGTCGATGGCAGGGCTGATCAATGCGCCGACGATGGGCGTCTACAACGTCTCCAAGCACGCCGTGGTGTCGCTGTCCGAAACCTTGTACCACGATTTGCAACTAATCGATGCGCCGATCGGTGCCTCGGTGCTGTGCCCGTATTTTGTGCCGACAGGTATCAGCCAATCGCACCGCAACCGGCCCGTCGATGTCGGCATGACAGCCAGCCCCACCGCCAGTCAGTTGGCATCGCAGGCAATGACGAGCAAGGCGGTTCAAGCCGGCAAGGTGTCAGCGTTCGACGTCGCCAGGCTGACCTTCGAGGCAGTTGCCGACAGCCGGTTCTACGTCTACTCCCATCCCGGCGCACTGGGCAATGTCGCCGAGCGCATGGATGAAATCGTGCACCAGCGCAATCCAGGCGATCCCTACAAGGCGGCCCCGCACATCCGCGCCATGCTGCGCGCCAAAATGCAGCAGTCGCCGGGGGAGTAGCCGGGAAGTTGCCGGACAGCTGCTTACACTACTGCAGCACGCGCTCGTGCAGTTCGGCCGGCGCGGCCGAATACAGCTTCACCACGGTCGAGGTGCGGGTGCCGTAGCCAGGCGTTTCGATGCAGACGGCCGACAGCATGCGCTCGATCTCGATCGAAATGCCGGTATCGGGCAGGCGCAGATCGGACGCGCGGGTGGTGTCGGCCAGCATGTCGAAGTAGGCTTCCTCGGGCGCGCCCTGGCACAGCAGGCTGGCGAACTGCGCCTTGGTGCGCAGCACTTTCGGCCACGGCGAGTCAAGCAAACCATTCGAAATGCCGTAAATGCCCGGCTGCAGCGCCTGGCCATTGCGGGCGTCGTCTTCGCCGCGGTTCGAGTACCAATACAGGCTGTCGCGGTCGCCCAGCACCAGGTTGAAGCCGTTGTAGGCGCCGGCGGTGTTTGCAATGCCGGCAATGTACTCGGGCGCGGACAGGTCGCCGGCCAGATAATCGGCCACCAGCGCACCGCGCGACGGCGCTTCGACGCGGCGCTCGCGCGGGCCGCGGATGTTGGTCAGCGCGGCGAATTTCGGCCCGTGGGCATGCTCACGGGTAATGCCCATCCAGCTGCCGCCGCCTTTCAGATCGCGACCGGCGTACACCTGCGGGTGCTCGGGCCAGCTGCCGGCGGCGCTGGCCGGGCGGTCGTAGAATTCGTCACGGTTGGCGGCGGCGATCAGCGGGGCGCCAGGCACAACTTGCCAAGCAAAAACAATCAAGCACATGTCGATAGATCCGTAAAAATTTCGGTGTGGCGCGCACCGTGCGTCAGTTGCGCCAGTGCGGCGTGCGCCACCGCTGCCGCCAGGACAGCGTCGAAGCTGGCCTTGGCGGCAGGATAGATTTCCATCCACGTTTGCACGCCGTCTTTTGCGTCCGTGCGCCGCTTGAGCTGCCCGGCGACGCCGTGATCGAGGGCCAGGCGCGCCTGCATTGCCCGCACCCGTGACGACAGTGCTGCTGCGTCTTCAATGCGTACCTGGTAATAAATGTACAGGTCGTTCATCCGGATCAGAGTTCGAGCGCGTCGAGCGGGTAGGGCATGGCCAGCAATGTCAATGGCGCACCGGTCGCCGAGCCGAGGCGGATCGGTGCAGTTTCACGCCCGGCCTGGTCCGAAGCTTGTCCCGCAACCTGTCCGGCTTCCAGTGCGGCCAGCTTGATTTCGACCAAGGCGTCGGTGCCGCCGGCGCCGTTTGGCGCGGCGTTCACCACCATGCCGCAGGGCTGGCCTGGATCGGCCGCGACGAACACGTCGTCGCCGGGCGCAGCAGTGACGCCGTCGATGGTGGCGATGGTAACGAGTACTGCACGCCGCTTGAGCTTGCCAAGGTACTGGCTGCGGGCAACAATCTCCTGGCCTGGGTAACAGCCTTTCTTGAAATTGACGCCCCCCAGCAGCTCAAAATTGATCATTTGCGGCACGAATTGCTCGTGCGTTCTGGTGCCCACTTGCGGCACGCCGGCGTGGATCGACGCCAGGTGCCAGGCCTGGTTGCCGCCCAGCGCAAGCGTCGCGCGCAAGCTTGGCAGCACGGCAAGCGCGGTGGTGGGCGTGGTCAGCCATTGATAGCGCGGCGAGCCGAACGCATCGACAACCCGCAGCAAGGTGCCGAGACCGGTATCGATTTTGCCGTAAGGCACTGCCGGCAACGCTGCAAAATGCTGGCCGAGCGCGGCGGGCGCGGCGGCGCCGCCCAGGCCCAGCACCACCAGGCCGCTGGCGTCGGCCAGCCTGGCTTTGGCGCGCATCACGAACATCGACAGCCGTTTCTGCAGCGCCGGCTGCAGTTCGCGCGGCAACTGCAGGAACACCGATTCGGCGTTGCGCCACATGAGGAAAGTGGCTTGCAGCCTGCCCTTGGGCGAACAATAGCCTGCCAGCCGGGCCTGGTCAACGCCGAGATGCTCGACGTCGTTGGTGAGTTGCTTGTGCAGAAAGCTGGCGGCGTCTTCGCCGCTCACCGAAATCAAGCCGAGGTCGCTTATGACGGCGACGAAACCGGCAGAAAGCTGCGCCACATTCAACGCATGGCCAAAATCGGCCGCCTGCGAGGTATCATCCGGGCTGTGGCGCGCGCCGTGGGAGGCGAGATAGTCATTCCAGTTGTCCATAAATTCCCAAATACTTTCTGCTAAGGCATTATGATTACGGGTTCATTATAGAGATGTCGAGAAATTTCCGCCGGACTCCCCGCAAAACCACAAGAGTAAGAATGAGCTTCATAAAAAAATTATTGATCGCTGGCGCCGTCGCTTCGGCGGCGGCAGTCGCCGGTTTCACCTGGTGGGCGAAACAACCCATCAGCAAGCAGGAAGCCGTGATTGCTTTCACCGTGGTGCCGGGCAGCGGAGTGGGCCTGATTTCCCAGCAGATCGCCGCCGCTGGCGTGCCGCTCAATCCCTGGCTGTTTTCACTGTTGGCGCGGGTGACCCAGAAAGCCTCGCACATCAAGGCCGGGAGTTACGAATTCAAGCCGGGCACGACGCCGCGGCGCCTGATCGACCAACTCGTGCGTGGCGAGTTTGCCCAGGAGTCCCTGACCATCATCGAGGGCTGGACATTCAAGCAGATGCGCCAGGCGATTGCGGCCAACGATGGACTCAAGCACGAAACGGCGGCGATGTCGGACCAGGATCTGATGGCGAAGATTTCCTCCGACTTCCAGGCGCCGGAAGGCTTGTTCTTCCCCGATACGTACCTGTTCGCCAAGGGGTCGCCCGACATCCACATCTACAAGCAAGCGCACGCGATGCTGATGGCGCGCCTCAAATCAGCGTGGGAAAAACGCGATTCGAACTTGCCGTATGCCAATCCCTACCAAGCGTTGACGATGGCGTCGATTGTCGAAAAAGAGACCGGTCAGAAATCGGAGCGGGCCATGGTTGCAGGCGTGTTCGTCAACCGGCTCAAGCTGGGCATGCTGTTGCAGACCGATCCGACCGTAATCTACGGCATGGGCAACAAGTACGAGGGCAAGATCAGCAAGAAGGACTTGCTCACCGACACGCCTTACAATACCTATACGCGGCCGGGCTTGCCGCCGACGCCAATTGCCTTGCCGGGCGTACAATCGCTCGACGCAGCGCTCGGACCGGCCAAGACCGACGCCCTGTATTTTGTTTCGCGCGGCGATGGCACCAGCAAGTTTTCCGGCAACCTGCTCGATCACAATCGGGCAGTGAACCAGTTTCAACGCTGAATTTCAGCCCGTATTTCAATCATGTTTTTAACCATGCATTTCAATTCTAACCAAGCGTCTCACTTTTCATGACTCACGACAGTACCGCCGTACCCGGCAAGTTCATCAGCTTTGAAGGCATCGACGGCGCCGGCAAGTCAACCCACATCGGATTTGTCGCCGATTTTTTGAAAACGCGCGGCAAGACGGTCGTGTCGTCGCGTGAACCGGGCGGCACCGCGGTCGGTGAAAAGCTGCGTGACATGCTGCTGCACGACAAAATGCACCTCGAGACAGAAGCCTTGCTGATGTTCGCCAGTCGCCGCGAGCACATGGCGCAAGTGATCGAACCGGCCCTGGCGCGCGGCGACTGGGTGATTTCGGACCGCTTCACCGACGCCAGTTTCGCTTATCAGGGCGGCGGGCGCGGCTTGGCGCGGGCGAAGATGGAAGCGCTCGAGCAATGGGTTCATCCGCACCTGCAACCGGTATTGACGCTGCTGTTTGACGTCCCGCTCGACGTCGCCCGCGCCAGGCTCGACGCCACCCGTACCCTCGACAAATTCGAGCAGGAGCAACAGGCGTTTTTTGCCGCCTGCCGCAACGAATACCTGCGCCGCGCAGCGCAGTTCCCGAAGCGCATTGTCGTCGTCGATTCGACCAAGTCAATAATTGAGACACGCACCACCCTGATCGCGATTCTCGAGACGCTGCTTTGAAGCGGTTTCATCGATTGTGTGGACTCTTTTCGTAGCGCGGGCTCGTCGGGGCCGGATCCCACAAACCGGCGTGGTTCGGCGTCCTTACTGCTGCTCCAGCTTTTCAGCACCTGAACGAACACCGCCTCAAGGACATAATGCCACGGTATGCTCGAGGTGCTACGACGCGCCTTCGCCGGCAATCCTATCCAGCCCACGGCATAGACGCTAAACAGTCACGAACATTATTCAGCAGCCAATCCAAACATCTGCAAAGCAGGCCGCCAGCGTTCGATGGCAATTTTTTCGAACCCGGCAGGAGTGGGATGGAGCTCGTTTGCCCAGTCTGCGGCGCGGAGAGTCCCAGCGCTCTTTACAAGCACAACAACGTTACTATTATTTCTGGAAATTTCTTCCAATACATCGGTGAACGTGTCCAAGACGTAGCGAATGCAGTCTGCCTGGTACGCGACTGGCACTTTGGCGTCGTCAAGTGCCGCTTTCAGCCACGTGGCATTGCCTCCAAACACCCCGGCGCCGGAAGGTAGGGCGTAATCATAATTGTGGACAAAAACGCGTTTGAATCCCTGCGAGTGGCAATGCATGACGATACGACCAATCAAGGTCTCGTAGCTGTTCTGAATTTTTTCCATCAGCCGCGGCAATTCGCCCCCTGCGAACTGGTTGAAGCACGGCGTTCTCAAAAACCAAGTGCAACACCTTTCTGCTGTAAGGTGCCGCCATGGCGAAAATCTACAAACATCTGACTACCCAGGAGCGCGCTGTTGTCATGACC
>Ga0326734_1000005_pt1 | contig 84218 bp, 74 predicted proteins | sample 15_GP2_1315_FD_207944 | JGI IMG/M metagenome (GOLD analysis project Ga0326734, IMG submission 207944) | Glacier ice microbial communities from Ngari, Tibet, China - 15_GP2_131.5 | ecosystem: Environmental > Aquatic > Freshwater > Ice > Glacier | place: China: Ngari, Tibet | collected 2018-07-18 | reverse complement strand
CACAGCCCACTGTTGAACACTGATGTCAGTGGGGTAACCAGCTACAGCCATGTTTTTACTCAACTAAATTCTAATGAGCCAGTATACAAGCGATATTTAGTTGCTTTTTAATTACTTAACGCTCTCTTAGTTGCCCCACGTCAAGCCTGACGCGGAGGGGCACGCTTTCACCATTGCGCTGCCATTGGCCATGCCATGCCTGGCCGCGCAGCGAGTGTGGGTTTTTCATCAGGCGGAAATGCCATTTCGCATGGTGAAAAATTGGCGGGAAAAACCTGCGGGCTGCGCTCCCATTTCAAGAAATCTCATTTCGCATCGCAAAATAATCAACATAAGTTGTTGATTGCAAGCCGATTTAATTTAGTTATATGTCTTATATAAGAGTGTGCTGCTGTGCACAAAAATAGTCTATGATGTGTCTAACGGATTTCGCTTTTTAACTCAGTATTTCAATCAGGAGAACAACCATGGCAACTCGTGAACAGCAAATCGCAGCCCTGCAGGCAGACTGGGATACCAACCCGCGCTGGAACGGCGTGGTCCGCAATTACACCGCGGCCGACGTGGTCCGTCTGCGCGGTTCGCTGCAGATCGAGCACACCATCGCCCAGCGCGGCGCCGACAAGATGTGGAACCTGCTGCACACGGAGCCGTTCGTCGCCACCCTTGGCGCGCTGACGGGCAACCAGGCCATGCAGCAGGTCAAGGCCGGCCTGAAAGCGATTTATCTGTCGGGATGGCAAGTGGCGGGCGACGCCAACATGGCCGGCGAAATGTATCCGGACCAGTCGCTGTACCCGGCCAACTCGGTGCCGATGGTGGTCAAGAAAATCAACAACACGTTCCAGCGCGCCGACCAGATCCAGTGGTCCGAAGGCAAGGACGACGTCGATTACTTTGCGCCCATCATTGCTGACGCCGAAGCCGGCTTTGGCGGCGTGCTCAATGCCTACGAGTTGATGAAGTCGATGATCGACGCCGGCGCGGCCGGCGTCCACTTCGAAGATCAATTGGCGTCGGTCAAGAAATGCGGTCACATGGGCGGCAAGGTGCTGGTGCCGACCCGCGAATTCGTCGAAAAACTGACCGCCGCCCGCCTCGCCGCCGACGTCATGGGCACGTCGACATTGGTGATCGCCCGTACCGACGCCGAGGCGGCCGATTTGCTGACGTCCGATATCGACCCCAACGACCTGCCGTTCTGCACCGGCGAGCGTACCGTCGAAGGCTTTTACCGCGTTCGCAACGGCCTCGAGCAGTCGATCGCCCGCGCCCTCGCGTATTGCCCGTTCGCCGACCTGGTGTGGTGCGAGACCGGCAAGCCGGATCTGGCCTTCGCCAAGCAGTTCGCCGATGCCGTGCACGCCAAGTTCCCGGGCAAGATGCTGGCCTACAACTGCTCGCCGTCGTTCAACTGGAAGAAAAACCTCGACGACGCCACCATTGCCAAGTTCCAGAGAGAACTGGGCGCGATGGGTTACAAGTTCCAGTTCATCACGCTGGCCGGTTTCCATGCGCTCAACTACGGCATGTTCAACCTGGCCCATGGCTATGCGCGCCGCAACATGACCGCTTTCGTCGAACTGCAGGAAGCTGAATTTGCGGCCGCCGACAAGGGTTTTACCGCCGTCAAGCACCAGCGCGAAGTCGGCACCGGCTACTTCGATGCGGTGACCCAGACCATCCAGCAACACCAGAGTTCGACCACGGCGCTGCACGGTTCGACCGAAGATGAACAGTTCTTCGACGAGAAAAAAGTGGCGTAAAAGGGTGACAAGGGAGGCGGGCGCAGGCTTCCTCCCGCAATTCAGACCAGACCGCAAAGCCGCACCGGCGATCCGCCCGTGCGGCTTTTTTGCGCCGGCCTCATTGGCGCGGCGCGGCGCGGCTGGCCCAAAATCGCCAGCGATGATCGATTGTGGTGGATAATGTCGAACCATTGCGCCGCATTTTGCCATGCCGCGCGCCGTCCGATCCTGTTATTTGGAAACTCCATGCTTAGCTACCGCCACGCCTTTCACGCGGGTAATCACGCCGACGTCCTCAAGCATTTCGTGCAGATTCAGTTGCACGAGTACATGAACCAGAAGGACACCGCCTATACCTACATTGACACCCACGCGGGCGCCGGCGTGTACGCCCTCGACGGCGGCTACGCGGCCAAGAACGCCGAATACGACACCGGCATCGGCCCGCTGTGGGAGCGCAAGGACATGCCCAAGCAGCTGGCCGCTTATGTCAACCTGGTCAAGGGCCTGAATCCGAGCGGCAAGATGCGTTACTACCCTGGCTCGCCATACTGCGCCGACAAGCTCATGCGCGAGCAGGATCGCCTGCGCCTGTTCGAACTGCACCCGGCCGACAGCAAGATCCTGGCGGACAATTTTCGCAAGGTGGCCGAGCATGCCGCCGAGCAGGGCGAACGCCCGGCGGGGCGCGGCAAGCGGGTGCTCATCGAGCGCGGCGACGGCTTTCACGCCCTCAAGACGCTGCTGCCGCCACCTTCACGGCGCGCACTGGTGCTGATCGATCCGCCTTACGAAGACAAGCAGGACTACCGCAAGGTGCGCGATGCACTGGAAGATTCGCTCGAACGCTTTCCGAGCGGCATTTTCGCGATCTGGTATCCGGTGCTGCAGCGCATGGAATCGCGCCAGTTCGCCGACAAGCTCAAGCGCTTGCCGGCGAAGGAGTGGCTGAACGTCACCTTGACCGTGTCGACTCCGGGCCCGGACGGATTCGGACTGCACAGCAGCGGCATGTTCATCATCAATCCGCCCTATACCCTCGAGCCCACCTTGCGCCAGGTGATGCCGTACCTGGTGCAGGCGCTGGGCAAGAACGCCGACGCCACCTTCGTGATCGAATCGGGTACCCAGATGACCGGCTCGTCGACGTCGCGGGTCGGCGCCAACGGCAGCGCCCGCGTACCGGTAGGCAATGCGCGCCGCGCCAGCCCGACTGCCGGCACCGGCAGCCTGCGCCTGCCGGGCCAGGCGCCCGCCGGCACCCCCGGCGCGGCCGGCGCAACCGGTCCGCTCAGTCCGGCCGGGCCAGCGGGCCCACGAGCACCCGGCGCGCCGGGCGCGCGCCGCACCAGCGCGCGGCCGACCGGCCGCCCGACCGGACCGAAACCTCCCGGCTCGCGCCGGCCATGACCGGGGTCACAGGTTTCGATGTCGAAATGTAAATTAAAACGGAATATGTAGTATAGTCAGGCAGTGGGCGCCGCCCGGGCTGTTGATCAGCCGGGCAACCGGTGCGCCCAGGTATTTTCAGGAGTGCTCCGTGTCGACCGACGCAGCGGCTCAGTTGTCCTTGCCTTTTGACGATTTTTTCCTTGCGCGTCAGCCCATCCTCGGGCGTGACCAGCATCTGGTCGCATTCGAATTGCTGTTTCGCACCGCCGGCTCGAACGAAGCAAACGTCACCGATGACGCCGCCGCCACCGCGGCCGTCATCTCGCACGCGTCGCAGCTTGGCATGGAGCAGGTGGTGGGTCCGCAACTGGCGTTCGTCAACGTCAATGCGGTCGCACTGATGAGCGACTACGTGCGCTTTCTGCCGGCCGACAAGGTCATCCTCGAAATCCTCGAAACCGTCAAGGCCACGCCCGAGTTGCTGGCGCGCGTAATCGAGCTGAAGACGCTCGGGTTCAAGTTCGCCCTCGACGACGTGGTGGCCGAGTCGGACGACGTCCGCGCCCTCGTCGGGCTGGTCGACGTTATCAAGATCGATGTCAAGGGCGTGGCGCCGGCGCGGCTGCCGGCGCTGACGCAGTCGTTGCGGCGCCAGAACAAGAAGCTGCTGGCTGAAAAAGTCGAGACCTTGGAAGAGTTCCGGCAATGCCTCGAGCTCGGCTTCGAATATTTCCAGGGCTTTTATTTCGCCCGTCCTGCCATCCTCAGCGGCAAGAAGATCGCGCCGTCCGAGTTGGCCATCCTGCACCTGCTGGAGCTGGTCAATTCGGAGGCCGACAACCACACCATCGAACTGGCGGTCAAGCGCGATGCGCTGATCAGCCTGAACCTGCTGCGCCTCGTCAATACCCCGGCCGCCGGCGTGCGTGGCAGGATCGACACGCTGGGCCAGGCGATCGAAGTGCTGGGGCGCCAGCAGTTGCAGCGCTGGCTGCAGATCCTGCTGTACGCCACGCCGGGCGCCAAGGTCGAACTGAACCTGCCGTTGCTGCAGATGGCGACCACGCGCGGCAAGATGCTTGAGCTGATGAGTTTGAAAATGCATCCGGGTCAGCAGGACGCTGCCGATACCGGCTTTACCGTCGGCATCATGTCGCTGACCGATGCGCTGTTCTCGATGACGATGGAAGACGTCCTCGACACCGTCGAGGTGGCCGACGAGGTGCGCGCCGCGCTGCTGTACCGGCAGGGCGAGTATGGCGACATGCTCACCGTGGTCGAAATGCTCGAAAAAGCCAAATGCGGCAAGCCGCTGGCCACTGCCTTGCGTCACCTCGACCTGACCAGCAAGGACTTGCGCGAGATCGAACTGGCCGCCTTCGAATGGATCAACGAACTGGCGCAGGACGTGCATTGACGTCATCCTGGCGAACGCGCGGATGCCGTTTTTGTTTCACGTTACCCCAGCAGCAAAAACACCGTCGGCTTCTTGTGAAAGTCCGGCGTCTTGCCGGCGGCTAGCAAGCTCTTCCACTTGCCGCCACTGTGCGTACGGATCGATTCGGTCGGCAGGCTGAGGTCGGTCGCGACGCAGATCAGCGTGCCGGGCTGGCAGGTCGCCGCCAGCGCCTCGAGCATCGCGCCGTTGCGGTAGGGCGTCTCGATCAGCAGCTGGGTCTGGTTCTCGCGGCTTGATCGCCCCTCCAGTTCCTTGATGCGCTTGGCGCGCAGCGCGGAGTCGGTCGGCAAATAACCATTGAAGGCAAAACTCTGTCCGTTCAGTCCGCTAGCCATGACTGCCAGCAGCAGCGACGACGGCCCCACCAGCGGCTTGACCGTGATGCCGTGCTGATGCGCCAGGCGCACCAGGTCGGCGCCCGGATCGGCCACCGCCGGCACCCCCGCCTCCGACACCAGCCCGGCATCGCGCCCGGCCAGCAAGGGCGCCAGCAAGCCGGCCAGCGCAGCTTGCGGCGTGTTCACGTTCAGTTCGGCAATTTCGATTTCCTGCAGCGGCCTGGCCAGTGGGTGGTCGATCGCGATCAGTTTCAGAAAGCCGCGCGCCGTCTTGGCGTTCTCGGCCACGAAATAGTCGAGCTTGGCGGTCAGCGCCTGCACGTGCAGCGGAATAATATGGTCGAGAGCGCCAGCGGCAGCCTCGGTGCCGCCAAGGGTGTTTGGAATCAGGTAAAGAGTGCCAGGCATGTTCTTCTTTGGAATCAATCAGGGTGAGAAAAATGGGGTCAGACCCGTTTTTTAACGAGAAAAACGAAGGGTAAGCCGTATAAGAAACGGGTCTGACCCCTTTATTGCGGGTCTGGCCCCTTTATTGTTGCATGCCGAAAAACCGCACGCCGGCTTTGCGCAGCATGGCGGTGAGGGCGATCATCGGCAGGCCCGTCAGCGCGGTCGGGTCGCAGCTGTCGATGCGCTCGAGGATGGCGATGCCGAGCCCTTCATTTTTGGCGCTGCCGGCGCAATCGTAGGGCTGCTCGATGCGCAGGTAAGCATCCAGTTCGTCGTCCGGCAGGTCGCGGAAGGTGACCACGGTCTGGATATTTTCCAGTTGCGCCGGCCCGAGCAGCGCGCTGGCGCGGCTGTCCCATACGCACAGTGCAGTGTGGAACACGAGCGTGCGCCCGCGCATTTTCTGCAGTTGCGCCAGGGCCCGCGCATGGTCGCCAGGTTTGCCGATCTGCTCGCCGTCAAGCATGGCGACCTGGTCGGAGCCTATGACGATGCTGCCGGGCGCGCGCGCCGCCACCGCCGCCGCCTTTTCGCGCGCCAGCCGCAGCGCGGTGGCGCCGGGCTGCTCACCTGGCAACGGAGCTTCGCAAATGTCGGGCGCCACCACCTCGAATGGCAAGCGCAAGCGTTCCAGCAACGCGCGCCGGTAGGGCGAGCCGGATGCAAGAATCAGGCGGGGCGGGGCGGAATTTGGTATCATGGGAGACTTGAAGGTTTCGTCAGGAATGATGCGCGCGCGATGTGGTAACCCAGCGGCAGGTCAGCGTGTGGGCCAGCGCGCAGAGCAAGCTGCGCAGCCTGCCGGCGCAAAAAACCCGCCAACTCTTTGACTACATCGGGCCAACCCTGCTATTATCGCAGGTTTTCCGGGGAAATTTCTCACATGAGTGCTTTTGTCATCGACGCTTTTGAATTTGGTCGAAGCAACGGCCGCCGCGACGGCGTCACGCCGGTTGCATCGATGAGCCGGCTCGGCAAGGACTGTGCCGACCAATCCGGCGAAGTCATCTGGGCCGTTGACGGCGCCGTTACCAGCGAAGGCTACCCGGCACTGGTGGTGTCGGTCAGCGGTACCGTGCATCTGATGTGCCAGCGGTGCCTGACCCCGTTCGCTTTTGCAATGCATTCTTCAACCATGCTGGTGCTCGGCAAGGACGATGAAGAGGCCGACCAGATCGAAGAAATCCTGGGCGATGAAAGCATTGACGTCATCGTCGGCAGTCGCAGCACCGACGTGCGCGATCTGATCGAAGATGAAGCACTGCTGGCCTTGCCGCAGGTGCCGAAGCACGAGGCCTGTCCCGACAGCAAGCTGATCGACGAACTGAAGGCGGTCAAGCCGTCGCCGTTTGCCGGCCTTAAGGATATCAGGACGGAATAAGTGTTTAGTATTTAATAAATGTTCAGTATTCACCGTATTCAGTAAGCAGTATGTAAAGAACGTGTCAGACGCGTGCAGCAATCGAGTATGACAATGTGGTTTGAAAATGCAGTAAAGCGTTAAATATGTCGGCAAAGAATCATTTGCCGGTGGGATACTCGATTCGCATGTATTTGCCAGTCGAATGTGTTAGAATTTTAGAACTTATGGTTTAGGAGTTATCATGGCAGTCCAGCAGAACAAGAAATCCCCCTCCAAGCGCGGTATGCACCGTTCGCACGATTTCCTGGTTGCGCCGCAACTGGGTACCGAGCCTACGACCGGTGAAACCCACTTGCGTCACCACATCAGCCCGAACGGCTTTTATCGTGGCCGCAAAGTGCTCAAGACCAAGAGCGACGATTAATTAACGTCCTCTTTTTGAGTAAGGCGAAAGCGGTGCGACGTATTTGTTTGCGTGGCGCCGCTTTTTCTTTGTCCCGGCTGCATGAACTGCACCCCGTCGTTTTGAATCATGCTGACTCTGACTGGCGCTCGCCTGCAGACCGCCTCCTGCCGCCGGCCATGGTCGAGCAGCAGACCGCACCTACCTGATGACAATTACACTTTCGATCGACTGCATGGGCGGCGATCACGGCAGCGCCGTGATTATTCCTGCGGCCATCTCTTTTCTCAAGCATGAACCTGAAGCATCCCTGATCCTGGTCGGCCTCGAGGACGAACTGCGTGCCGAACTGAAGCGCCTGAAGGCCGATACCCACCCCCGCATTACCGTGCAGCACGCTTCCGAAGTGGTGGCGATGGACGATCCGATCGAAGTGGCGTTGCGCCGCAAGAAGGATTCGTCGATGCGGGTCGCGGTCGAAATGGTGAAGGGCGGCAAGTCCCATGCCTGCGTCTCGGCCGGCAATACGGGCGCCCTGATGGCTGTCTCGCGTTACGTGCTCAAGACCATGAAGGGCGTCGACCGTCCGGCCATCTGCTCGATCCTGCCGAACCAGAAGAACGGCCCCACTTACATGCTCGACCTCGGCGCCAACGTCGACTGCGAGCCGCACCATCTGCACCAGTTCGCATTGATGGGTTCGGTGCTGTTTTCGGCGATGGAAGGCACTCCCCGTCCGACCATCGGTCTGCTCAACGTCGGCACCGAAGACATCAAGGGCAACGAAGTGGTCAAGGCAACTGCCAAGCTGTTGCAGCAGGACCACGCGCGCGGCTTGCTCAACTTCTACGGCAACGTCGAAGGCAATGACATCTTCAAGGGCACCACCGACGTCGTGGTCTGCGACGGCTTTGTCGGCAATGTGACGCTGAAGGCGAGCGAGGGCCTGGGCCGCTTCATGAAAGACGTGCTGAACACCGAATTTCGCCGCAACCCGCTGACCATGCTCGGCGCCCTGATTGCCAGCGGCGCGATGCGACGGATCAAGGATCGCTTCAACCCGTCACGCTACAACGGCGCCAGCCTGCTTGGCTTGCGCGGGCTGGTGTTCAAAAGCCATGGCGGCGCCGATGCGTACGCGTTCGAGTGGGCAATCAAGCGCGCCTTCGATGCGGCAAAATATAATGTGCAGGAGCATCTCTCGACCATGATCGGCGAGTTGATGCCATGCGTGCCCGATGCCGCAACGCCAGGCTCACCCATTCAAGCGAGACGCCAGCAATGACTTTGTTCAGCAAGATTATCGGCACCGGCAGCTATCTGCCGGCACGCCGCGTCACCAACTTTGACCTGGCCGCGCAGCTGGCGGCAACAGGCATCGACACGTCCGACGAATGGATTTTTTCGCGCAGCGGTATTTCGGCGCGCCATTACGCCGCTGCCGACGAGTTGTCGTCCGACCTGGCTGTGGCAGCGGCGCACAAAGCGCTCGAGATGGCCGCCAAGCAGCCGCACGACATCGACCTGGTGATCGTCGCCAGCTCGACGCCCGACTTCTACGGCAGCTTTCCGAGCACCGCCTGCATCGTCCAGCGCAAGCTCGGCATGAGCAACCACAGCGCCGCCTTCGACGTCCAGGCCGTCTGCAGCGGCTTCGTCTATGCCGTGTCGGTGGCGGACGCCTTCATCAGGGCCGGCAACTACAAGAACGTGCTGGTGATCGGCGCCGAGGTATTTTCGCGCATTCTCAATTTCGAAGACCGCGGCACTTGCGTGCTGTTCGGCGACGGCGCCGGCGCGGTCGTCATGAGCGCCTCGGAAACCCCCGGCATCCTCGGCGCGCGGCTGCACGCCGACGGCAGCCATGCCGACATTCTCAGCGTGCCGGGCAACCTGGCCAACGGCGCCATCGCCGGCAGCGGCTTTCTGTACATGGACGGGCCGGCCGTGTTCAAGCTGGCCGTGTCGGTGCTCGAGCAGGTCGCCAACGAAGTGCTGGAACACGCCGGCATGACGGCGGCCGAGATCGACTGGCTGGTGCCGCACCAGGCCAACATCCGCATCATGAAAAGCACGGCCAAAAAACTTGGCTTGCCGCTGGAAAAGATGGTCGTCACCGTCGATCAGCACGGCAACACCTCGGCCGCCTCGATTCCGCTCGCGCTCGACGCCGCGGTGCGGGATGGTCGCATCAAGCCGGGCGATACGGTCTTGATGGAAGGCGTTGGCGGCGGCTTTACCTGGGGCGCCGTGCTGGCGCGCATGTAATCAGTTCCCAAGCGGCGCCAGCGGTTCGCCTCGCACAATCACATCATGGAGCACCGTTCAATGAGTAAATTCGCATTCCTGTTTCCCGGCCAGGGCTCGCAAGCCGTCGGCATGCTGGGCGGCTTTGCCGGCAACGCCGCGGTCGCGCACACCGTCGCCGAAGCGTCCGACGCGCTCTCGTTCGACCTCGGCCGCCTGATCGCCGACGGCCCCAAGGAAGAACTTGACCTGACCACCAACACCCAGCCGGTGATGCTGACCGCCGCGGTGGCGGTGTACCGCGCCTGGATCGCGGCCGGCGGCCCGGCGCCGGCCATGGTGGCCGGCCACAGCCTCGGTGAATATTCGGCGCTGGTCGCCGCCGGCGTGATCAGCTTCAAGGACGCGGTGCCGCTGGTGCGCTTTCGCGCCCAGGCGATGCAGGAGGCGGTGCCGGTCGGGCGCGGCGGCATGGCCGTCATTCTCGGCCTGGACGCCGACCAGGTGCGCGCCGTCTGCCTTGAAGCAGCGCTGGATGCGCCCGGTTCGGTCATCGAACCGGTCAATTTCAACGAACCGACCCAGATCGTCATCGCCGGCCACACCGGCGCCATCGAGCGCGCCTGCGAACTGGCCAAGGCCAGGGGCGCCAAGCGCGCCATGAAGCTGGCAGTGTCGGCGCCGTTCCACTCGTCGCTGCTGCAGCCGGCGTCGGACCGCCTGCGCGCCTACATGGCCGGACTGGCGTTTTTACCGCCGCGCATTGCGCTGGTCAACAACGTCGACGTTGCCGTCGTCGGCGATCCGCAAGCGATCAAGGACGCGCTGGTGCGCCAGGCCGCCAGCCCGGTGCGCTGGGTCGAAACCATGCACGTCATGGCGGCCGAAGGCGTCACCCAGGTCATCGAATGCGCGCCGAGCAAGGTGCTGATCGGCATGGCCAAGCGGATCGACGCCGGTCTCGCCGGCGAAGCGCTGGCCGACCAGGCGTCGCTCGAACGGGTGCTGGCGCAGTTGATGGCGCATGACACGGCGCCGGGCCAACCGTGAGCCGCACCGCCGACTTCAACCATCAAGGACATCAATGAATCTGGATAATCAAGTAGCGCTGGTCACGGGTGCGTCGCGCGGCATCGGCCGAGCCATCGCGCTGGAACTGGCGCGCCAGGGCGCCAAAGTGATCGGCACCGCCACCACCGAGACAGGCGCTGCCGCCATCGGCGCCTATCTTGCCCCATTCGGCGGCCGTGGCGTGGTTCTGAACGTGACCGACGCCCTGGCCTGCGCCGCGGCAGTCGCCGACGTCCAGGCCAGCTACGGCAGCCTGTCGATCCTGGTCAACAACGCTGGCATTACCCAGGACCAGTTGGCGATGCGCATGAAGGACGAGGAGTGGGACAACGTCATCTCGACCAACCTGAACGCAGTCGGCCGCCTGTCGCGCGCAGTTCTTCGCGGCATGATGAAATTGAAGCATGGGCGTATTATTAACATCACGTCGGTGGTAGCATCGGCGGGCAATGCGGGGCAAATGAATTACGCCGCGGCAAAGGCCGGCGTCGAAGGCATGAGTCGCGCACTGGCGCGCGAGATCGGCAGCCGCAACATCACCGTCAATTGCGTCGCGCCAGGGTTCATCGATACTGACATGACGAAAGGGCTTGGCGCCGACCAGCACGCGGCCTTGCTGACCCAGATCCCGCTGGCACGTCTGGGCGCGCCGGAGGATATTGCCAATGCGGTAGCGTTCCTGGCCGGGCCGCAGGGCAGTTACATCACCGGCAGCACCTTGCACGTGAATGGCGGCATGTTCATGAACTGAGGCGGATTTATCCGAAGCGGGCAAACCTGGGCGAAAGCGCCAGGCCCGGTTCCGGTAAAATCTTCTCTTTTAGCAGTGACTTCGGTCGAGTTAGTGTCAGACACCGAAATTAGTTTACCGTCGCGCAAACCTGATAAAATGCGCGCACTTTCCGTAACACACACATTGGAGTTAATAACATGTCGGATATCGAACAACGCGTTAAAAAAATCGTCGCTGAGCAACTCGGTGTTGCAGAAGTAGACATCAAGATCGAGTCTTCGTTTGTTGACGATCTGGGCGCCGATTCCCTCGACACGGTCGAGCTGGTAATGGCGCTGGAAGACGAGTTCGAAATGGAAATTCCAGACGAACAGGCTGAAAAAATCACGACAGTCAAGCAAGCCATCGACTACGCCACGGCGCACGTCAAGGCCTGATTTTTTCTGATCGCATCCGGGAGAATCGCTTGAGCCGTTCACGAAACCGTCGTGTCGTCATTACCGGCCTCGGCTGCGTTTCACCTATCGGCAATACGATTGCCGAAAGCTGGAGCGCCGCACTGGCCGGCAAGTCGGGCATTGGCCCGATCACCAAGTTCGATGCAGCACTGTTTTCGACCCGGTTCGCCGGCGAAGTCACAGGCTTCGATGTCGAGCAATACATCCCTGCCAAAGAAGCGCGCCACATGGATACGTTCATCCATTTTGGCATGGCGGCGGGTATTCAGGCGCTGCAGGACAGCGGCCTGGTGGTCACCGAAGATAATGCCGACCGTATCGGCGTCATCATCGGCTCCGGCATTGGCGGCCTGCCGCTGATCGAAGCGACCAAGGAAGACTATGCCAAGCGCGGCCCGCGCCGTATTTCGCCGTTTTTCGTGCCGTCCTCGATCATTAATATGATTTCGGGCAACCTGTCGATCAAGTACGGCCTGCGCGGCCCCAACCTGGCCATCGTCACCGCCTGCACCACCGGTTTGCACAGCATCGGTGCGGCCGGCCGCCTGATCGAGTATGGCGACGCCGACGTGATGATCGCCGGCGGCGCCGAAGCGACCATCTCGCCGCTCGGCCTGGGCGGTTTTGCCTCGGCCAAGGCGCTGTCGTCGCGCAACGACGACCCGGCCACCGCCTCGCGGCCGTGGGACCGCGATCGCGACGGTTTCGTGCTGGGCGAGGGCGCCGGCGTCATGGTGCTCGAAGAGTACGAGCATGCGAAAGCGCGCGGCGCCACGATCTACGCCGAACTGCTCGGCTTCGGCATGAGCGCCGACGCCTATCACATGACGTCGCCGGTCGAAGATGGCGCCGGCGCCAGTCGCTGCATGGTATCGGCGTTGAGCAATGCCGGCGTCAACATCGACCAAGTCGATTACGTCAACGCGCACGGCACCTCGACGCCGCTGGGCGACCTGGCTGAAGTGCAGGGCATCAAGAAGACCTTCGGTGCGCATGCGTCGAAGCTGGTGGTCAATTCCACCAAGTCGATGACCGGCCACCTGCTCGGCGGCGCCGGCGGCCTCGAAGCAGTCTTCACGGTGCTGGCGATGCATCACCAGGTGTCGCCACCGACGATCAACATCTTCAACCAGGATCCGCTGTGCGACCTGGATTTCTGCGCCAACACGGCGCGTGACATGAAGATCGATATCGCGGTGAAGAACTCGTTCGGCTTTGGCGGCACCAACGGCACGCTGGTGTTCGGCAAGGCATGAGGCCTAGTGGGCTTCGATTGCGCGCGTTCGTCATGAGGCGGACGCGTTTGACCCAAGCGACGTGAACTAAGCGACGCCCATCCTTGTCTAAAGGATGGGCGTTTGACCTTCAGCCTTTTTTCTCGCCCGGCCCGCGCGGTTGGCGCCCAGCAGCCTGATCTTTTTTGTCATGTCGATTGCGGTGTCCGCCGTTATTACCCCGCCACGCCTGCTGCGCTTCGCGCTGGGGGGCTTCGTTGCGGCCAATCTGGTCGCGGCGGTGGTGCTCGGCCTTGGCCTGGCTGGACCGTTCCGGCTGCCAATGGCGGGGGCGTGCGCCTGCCTGCTGGCCGGCGCCGCGCTCGCTGCCGCCCTGGCCCGCAGCCGAAAAGTGCGCCGGATTGATATTTCTGGACTCGGCCAGCTACGCGTGACGGTACAACAAGAGACCGGTTCAAATCAAACGCGCACCGACCTGGCGGAGTTGCTGAGCGGCTCGACCGTGTGGCCAGGACTGATGGTGCTGCGCCTGCGGCGTGCAGATGGCGTCGTCGGCGCGTTGACGTTGCTGCCCGACAGTGTGGAACCAGGACAGTTCAGGCGCTTGTCTGTGGCGATTCGATATATTGCAATGCGAAAAAAACAAATACTCGAAAACCAATAAAAAACTTTGAACTTATTGCAGCGCGCCAACTCTTATACACAAGGAGACAACGCCGCTGCCACCAACGGGATATGGTTCAGTGACGACAGAACGAGAGTGTGATCAGTTACTGGTGGAGCGCGTGCAAGCCGGTGACAGGCAGGCATTCAACCTGCTTGTGTCGAAATACCAGCGTCGGTTGATGCGTTTGGTCGCACGGCTGGTGCACGACCCAGCGGAGGCGGAAGACGTTGTTCAGGAAACGTTTATCAAGGCGTACCGTGCCTTGCGGCATTTCCGCGGTGATTCCGCATTTTATACGTGGTTGTACAGGATCGGAATCAATACGGCGAAGAATTTTCTGGTAACGCAAGGTCGGCGCGCACCGACATCGACCGAGGCCGATGCGGAGCGCGCCGAGGCCTTCGAGGATGCTGACAGCTTGAGAGATATTAATACCCCTGAATCGGTATTGGCTAGCAAGCAGATCGCTTACACCGTCAATGCCGCGATGGAAGCGCTGCCGCTCGAACTCAGGACGGCGATCGTGCTGCGCGAGATAGAAGGGTTGAGTTACGAAGAAATTTCCGAAGTCATGGCGTGCCCGATCGGGACGGTGCGGAGCCGGATTTTCCGGGCGCGTGAAGTCATTGCAGAGAAATTGCGGCCGTTGCTTGACTTCCCGGTTGACAAGCGGCGCCAGCAGTAGCGATGATGGCAACAGGTGATGATTTTTTGATCACATGGACGGTGATGGAAATACAGATGGACACACAAAAAAAAATTCGTGAACATATTTCCGCCCTGAGCGATGGCGAACTTGCCGCTTCCGACCTCGAGCTGGCGTTTGCGGCGTTGCGCACGGCCGACGGCGAGCAGGCCTGGAACACCTACCACCGCATCGGTGGCGTGTTGCGGGCGCGGGCAACGTCTGAGCTGTCCGATGCGTTCAGCGAGCGTCTCGCGACGCGCCTGGGCGCCGAGCCGTTGATCTTTGCGCGCGTGCCGGCGCCTGCGGCCTTGGCACCGGCGGAGTCCGGCGCGGAAAGCCGGAAGGTCGCCGCCACGTCGCCTTGAGCGCCGGTCAGGCGTGCGTGGGGCTGACCATCGCGTGGTGTACCCGCGCGCAGCGCGCAGTCACCGGGTTGCGCGGACAGGCATTTGTTTCAGCGACGCAGCCGAGTTCGAGTGATGCGCGGTGCGCGACAAGGCACCGGTTTTCGCTTACCATTGCGTCAATAGCCGACTTGACTACATCGATCCCATGACCACACCACACATTGCTGGCCGTTTCGTCCTGTTCGCTGCGCTGCTTGCCGGAGGCTCGGTTTTGCCGCCCTCTGCGTTATCAGCTCCCGCAGCCCCCGCAGCCGCCGCAGCCGCCGCAGCCGCCGCAGCCGCCCAGGTTGCAGCGCCGCTCGCCACCGGCTTGCCGGATTTCACCGATCTGATCGAAAAAGTGGGGCCGGCGGTGGTCAACATCCGCACGACCGAAAAAGTCAAGCTGGGGCAGGGCGCGCCGGGCGACGACGAGATGCAGGAATTCCTGCGCCGTTTCTTTGGCCAGCAGGGGCCGCGCGCGCCATCGCCGCGCAACAGGCGCGGCACCCCGCAGCCGCAGGATGAACAAGTCCAGCGCGGGGTCGGTTCCGGTTTCATCACCTCCAGCGACGGCTTCGTGCTGACCAACGCCCACGTCGTCGAGGGTGCCGACGAGGTCATCATCACGCTGACCGACCGGCGCGAATTCAAGGCCAAGGTGCTTGGCGCGGACAAGCGCTCCGATGTGGCCGTGCTGAAGGTTGAAGCCACCAATTTGCCGTTCCTTAAAACGGGCGATTCAGGCCGGATCCGGGTCGGCGAATGGGTGATCGCCATCGGTTCGCCGTTCAACCTTGAAAACTCGGTGTCGGCCGGCATCATCTCGGCCAAGGCGCGTGACACGGGCGACTACCTGCCGCTGATTCAGACCGACGTCGCGGTCAACCCGGGCAACTCGGGCGGGCCCCTGATTAACATGCGCGGCGAAGTGGTCGGCATCAACTCCCAGATCGCCACCTTGTCGGGGGGCTACAACGGCATTTCGTTTGCCGTGCCGATCGACGAGGCGATCCGTGTCGCCGACCAGTTGCGCAAGACCGGCAAGGTCACCCGCGGGCGCCTCGGCGTGCAGATCGGCGACGTCAGCAAGGACGTCGCCGAGTCGCTCGGCCTGGGCAAGGCACGCGGCGTCGAAGTGTCGCTGGTGGAGCCGGGCGGCCCGGCCGAAAAAGCCGGCATCAAGGTCGGCGACATCATTCTCAAGTTCAATGGCACCGCCATCGAGCGCAGCGCCGACCTGCCGCGCCTGGTCGGCGCCACCTCGATCGGCAGCCGCGCCGTCGTCACGCTCTGGCGCCGGGGTGCGCAGCAGGACATCACCGTCGGCATCGCCGCGCTGGATGAGGAAAAGACCGCCGCGTCGAAACCGGTACCGAAAATGCCCAAGCCGGACGCCACGCCGAACGCCATCGGCCTGCACGTGTCCGATCTGTCCGACGAAAAGCGCCGGGATCTGAAGGCCGATGGCGTGCTGGTCGAAGCCAGCGAAGCAGGCGCCGCCCGCGCCGGCGTGCGCTCCGGCGACCTGATTCTGCAAATCAACAATGTCGAGGTTAAGGACGCCAGGCAGTTCAACGCGATTGTTGCCAAACTGGATGCGAAAAAGCCGGTGGCCCTGCTGGTGCGCCGCGACAACCCGAACGGCGCCACGGCGACGCAGTACCTGGTGATCCGGCCGCGCCAGCAATGACGTCTCCACAGTTCACTTCACACTTTACTTCCCAAATTACTGCGCAGCTTACCTTATACTCGCGCAGCTACTGCCACCTCTGCGACGACATGCTGGCCGCCTTGCGGGCGATGGCTGACGCCCAGCCGTTCGCGGTCGATGTCATCGATATCGACGCCGACCCGGCGCTGGTGGCGCGCTTCGACGAACTGGTGCCGGTGCTGTTCGGCGCCGACCTGGCCGCGCCCGAGCTATGCCATTATTTTCTCGATCAGGAGGCCGTGCGGGCCTGCCTGGCAGCCCAGGCAGGCTAGGCAAAGGGGGCAGGCCGCGGTTTTTTCTGCATGGCGTCTGACGGGGACGCCTAGTTCCCGGTTGAGTTCAACACGAACACCGATCCTCGGCAGCCGCGTCAAATATGTTGTTTTTATGAAAAATATCAACCGAGTTTTGACGCCGCGCGGCCCGAACCTGGCAACCCTTGAGCACCGCCACCGCCGCGGCGCAGCATAAACCGGGCTTTCTACCCTGAAATCCGGTAAAATGCGATGGTCGGAAAAGCTTCTGTCCTGGCAAACAGCTTCTCCCGCTTGATCGGGCGCTCGTCTGGGGATTGCGATACCCCCTTGGAGCGCTTTTTTCTATTGCGCCGGCATTTGTGCGCGCCGCGAGTCCCGACTTTTACGTCGCCTTTTCATCCTGGTCTTGAGTGTTAATGAACAACATACGCAACTTCTCCATCATCGCCCACATCGATCACGGCAAATCGACCCTGGCCGACCGTATCATCCAGATCTGCGGCGGCCTGTCCGACCGCGACATGGAAGCGCAAGTGCTCGATTCGATGGACCTGGAGCGCGAACGCGGCATTACCATTAAAGCCCAGACCGCCGCGCTGCACTACAAGGCGCGCGACGGCGAGGTGTACAACCTGAACCTGATCGACACGCCCGGGCACGTCGACTTCAGCTACGAAGTGTCGCGTTCGTTGTCGGCGTGCGAAGGTGCGCTGCTGGTGGTCGACGCCTCCCAGGGCGTCGAAGCGCAGACGGTGGCCAATTGCTACACCGCGCTTGATCTCGGAGTCGAGGTCGTGCCGGTGCTCAACAAGATCGACTTGCCGCACGCCGACCCGGCCAATGCAATCAAGGAAATCGAGGACGTCATCGGCATCGACGCCGCCGACGCGGTGCAGTGCTCGGCCAAGAGCGGCCTGGGCGTCGAAGACGTGATCGAGCGCCTGATCGCCCGCGTGCCGCCGCCGAAAGGAGACCCGGACGCGCCGCTGCAGGCCTTGATCGTCGACTCGTGGTTCGACAACTACGTCGGCGTCGTCATGCTGGTGCGGGTGATCAACGGCACCCTCAAGCCGAAAGAAAAAATCCTGCTGATGGCGTCCGAATCGACCCAGCTGGTCGAGAGCGTCGGTGTGTTCAGCCCGCGTTCGCAGTCGCTGCCGCAGTTGTCGGCCGGCCAGGTTGGCTTCGTCATTGCCGGCATCAAGGAACTGAAGGCGGCCAAGGTCGGCGACACCGTCACCCACGCCGCCAGGGCGGCCAGTGCGCCGCTGCCGGGCTTTAAGGAAGTCCAGCCGCAGGTGTTCGCCGGCCTGTTTCCGGTCGAGGCCAACCAGTATGAAGCCTTGCGCGATTCGCTCGAAAAGTTGAAACTCAACGACGCCGCCCTGATGTACGAGCCCGAAGTGTCGCAGGCGCTCGGCTTCGGCTTTCGTTGCGGCTTCCTTGGCCTGTTGCACATGGAAATCGTGCAGGAACGCCTCGAGCGCGAATTCGACATGGACCTGATCACCACGGCGCCAACCGTGGTGTACGAGGTCGAAATGCGCGATGGCAACATCGTCAAGGTCGACAACCCGTCGAAGATGCCGGAAACCACCAAGATTCTCGAAGTGCGCGAGCCGATCGTCACGGTCAACCTGTACATGCCGCAAGAATACGTCGGCTCGGTGATCACTCTGTGCGTCGGCAAGCGCGGCTTGCAGCTGGACATGAGCTACCACGGCCGCCAGGTCAAACTGGTCTACGAGATGCCGATGGCTGAAATCGTCCTCGACTTTTTCGACAAGCTCAAATCGACCTCGCGCGGCTACGCCTCGATGGATTACGAGTTCAAGGAATACCGTTCGGCCGACGTGGTCAAGGTCGACATGCTGATCAACAGCGAAAAAGTCGATGCACTGGCGATCATCGTGCACCGCTCGAACGCCACCTATCGCGGTCGCCAGGTCGCCGCCAAAATGCGCGAACTGATTCCGCGCCAGATGTTCGACGTCGCCATCCAGGCCGCCATCGGCGTCAACGTCATCTCGCGCGAGAACGTCAAGGCGCTGCGCAAGAACGTGCTGGCGAAGTGTTACGGCGGCGACATCAGCCGCAAGAAAAAATTGCTTGAAAAGCAGAAGGCCGGTAAAAAACGCATGAAGCAAGTCGGCTCGGTGGAAATTCCGCAAGAGGCTTTCCTGGCAATCTTACAAGTGGACGGTTAAATGAATCTGCAAGTCATATTGAGTAATTTTGCGCTGATCCTGTTCGTGGCGATGGTGCTGACCGGCGTCATCTGGTTCCTCGATATTTTTTATTTCGCCAAACAGCGTCGGCTGGCGGCCGATACCGCGCTGGCCGCTTTCGACGGGCGCAACGCCAAGCTGGCTGCCGACGGCATCAAGACCGACAACGCCAGCCGCCACGCGATCGAAGCGGCGCTGCTGCGCCAGCCGACCTGGATCGAGTATTCCGGCAGTTTCTTCCCGGTCATTGCGCTGGTGTTCGTGCTGCGCTCCTTCCTGTACGAGCCGTTCAAGATTCCGTCTTCGTCGATGGTGCCGACGCTGGTGATCGGCGACTTGATTCTGGTAAACAAATTTACCTACGGCGTACGCCTGCCGATACTGAACAAGAAAATCATTGAAGTGGGCGATCCGCAGCGCGGCGACGTGATGGTATTCAAGTATCCGAAAGACATGACGCAGGATTACATCAAACGTGTGATCGGCGTTCCGGGTGATAAAATCACCTATGAAAACAAGCGCTTGACGGTTAACGACAAGCCGGTGCCGTATACCCCGATGGAGGATTACCTGGAAGACGAGGGTCTGGAATATTACCAGCAGTTTACTGAAAACCTGCCCAACACCTCCCACCGCATCCTCAACAACAAGAACAAGCGCACCATCGATCTGGGCTCGGTCGACAACTTTCCCAACCGCGAAGCGTGTGTCTATTCCTACGAGAAATTTACATGTATCGTACCGGAAGGCAATTACTTTATGATGGGCGATAATCGCGACAACAGCGCGGACAGTCGCTACTGGGGTTTCGTGCCCAACAAGAACATTGTCGGCAAGGCGTTTTTTGTCTGGATGAACCTGGGTAACTGGAAACGTATCGGTGGCATATACTGAATCTGAGTTCCAAAAGGGGTAGGCGCATGCAAGGGTCGAAGCAATATTTCCTGAATGCCGAGAGCGGAATTTCGCTCTCCGGCCTGATTGTCGTCTTGGCGGTACTCGGCGTGGCGGCGGTGTCAGCGATGAAAGTGTTTCCTACCTTTATCGAATACCGCGCTGCCAAGGACGCCATCGCCGCCGCCAAGGCGACCGGCGGCACGGTCAGGGAAATGCAGCAAATCTTTTCAAAGAACACCGATATCAACCAGATCGACGCGATCAGCGGCAAGGACTTGGTGTTTACCAGAGAAAATGGTGAGACTGACATCAGTTTCGCCTACCAGAAAGCGATTCCGCTGGCCGGTAACGTCAGCCTGTTGATCGATTACACCGCCACCACCGCCAAAAATGGCGTGGTGGCGCCCAAGCCCGACAACGCGGCCCGCTAGGTCGCTCAAGCAAATCGCTCAAGCAGATCGCTCAAGCAGATCGCCCAGGCAAGCCACTTAACCTCGTCAGCACAACCAACATCCGCATCCATGAATTTATTGTTATTGCAGTCCCGCCTAGGTTACACGTTCCAGGATGCTGGCCTGTTGCAGCAAGCCTTGACGCACCGTAGCCACAGCAGCCTGCATAACGAACGGCTCGAGTTTCTCGGCGATTCGATCCTCAACTGCGTCGTCGCCTCGGTGCTGTACGAGCGTTTCGCCAGCATCGACGAGGGCGACCTGTCGCGCCTGCGCGCCAACCTGGTCAAGCAGCAGTCGCTTTACGAGATTGCCCAGAAGCTCGAACTGTCGCAGTTCCTGCGCTTGGGCGAAGGCGAGCTCAAGTCGGGCGGCTTCCGCCGGCCGTCGATCCTGGCCGACACTTTCGAAGCGCTGCTCGGCGCGATCTTCCTCGACGCCGGCTTCAATGCTGCGCGCGACGTCATCCGCGCCTTCTACATTCCGATCCTCGACTCGGTCGACCCGCGCACCCTCGGCAAGGACGCCAAGACCTTGCTGCAGGAATTTTTGCAAAGTAAGAAAATTTCGCTGCCAACGTACAACGTGGTGGCGACCCATGGGGCTGCGCACAGCCAGGAGTTCGAGATCGAATGCCTGGTGCCGAAGCTTGGCGTCCAGGTCTACGGCCGCGGCGGCAGCCGGCGCGCCGGCGAACAGGGCGCCGCCAAGCTGGCGCTCGAGGTGGCCGAACAGGCGCTGCTGAAGACGCCGTCGAGCCTGCGCAAGTCCAAGCCGCGCGCCGCCCAGCTCAAGCTGGCCGGCATCGCCACCAACCAGGGCGACGGTGGCGGCGAGGCCGACGCCAAGGCGGACACCGACACCACAGCCCCCACACAAACGCATCCGGAAACAAAATCAGCATGAATACCACCAGCACTCCCACCGAACATTTCCGCTGTGGCTATATCGCCATTGTCGGCCGCCCGAACGTCGGCAAGTCGACCCTGATGAACGTGCTGATCGGCGCCAAGGTGTCGATCACCTCGCGCAAGGCGCAGACCACGCGCCACCGCATCACCGGCATCCAGACGGTCGAGGACGCCCAGTTCATCTACGTCGACACGCCGGGCTTCCAGACCCGTCATTCGAACGCGCTCAACAAGACGCTCAACAAGACCGTCACCAACACGCTTGTCTCGGCCGACGTCATCCTGTTCCTGGTCGAAGCCGGCACCTTCGGGCCGGCCGACCAGCAGGTCGTCGATCTGCTGCCGAAAGAAGTGCCGGTGATCCTGGTGATCAACAAGTCGGACCGGGTCAAGGACAAGGCCGCGCTGATGCCATTCGCCCAGCAGATCGCCGCCAAGCACGACTTCACGGCCATCGTGCCGGTGTCGGCCAAGCTGCGCTTCCAGGTCGACGCGCTGCAGGCCGAGATCAAGAAATACCTGCCGGAAAACGCTCCGATTTTCGGGCCCGACGACATCACCGATCGCAGCGAAAAATTCCTTGCCGCCGAAATCGTCCGTGAAAAAGTATTCCGTCTGGTCGGCGACGAGTTGCCATACACCAGCACCGTGCTGATCGAGCAGTTCGAGCAGGAAGGCGACCTGCGCCGCATCTTCGCTGCCGTGCTGGTCGAGCGCGACACCCACAAGTCGATGCTGATCGGTAACAAGGGCGCCCGCCTCAAAGAGATTTCTACCCAATCCCGGCTCGACATGGAAAAACTGTTCGGCGGTCCGGTGTATTTGGAGATCTGGATCAAGGTCAAGTCCGGCTGGGCCGACAACGAAGCCGGGCTGCGCGCCTACGGTTACGAGTAGGCAAGGCACCGCCTGCCAGCGCGCTGTCATGCCGACCTTCGACGCCGATCTCGTCATCGTCCCGCCGGCGCCGGACATGCTCTCGCATGTCCCTGCGGCGCCCAGGCGCAGCCGTGCGCTGCCGCGCGACCGCATCAACGGCCAGCCTTCGTTCGTGCTGCACAGCTATCCCTACAAGGAAACCAGCCTGATCGTCGACATGTTCACCCGCGAGTTCGGCCGCATCGGGTTGGTGGCCAAGGGCGCCAAGCGGCCCCATTCGAAGCTGCGCGGCGTGCTGCAGACGTTCCAGCCGCTGGCCTCGTCATGGAGCGGGCGCGCCGAATTGCGCACCCTGATCGATGCCGAATGGGTCGGCGGCATGCTGCCGCTCGAACGCACCGCGCTGCTGTGCGGCTTCTACCTGAACGAACTGCTGGTCAAGCTGATCGCGCGCGACGACCCGCATCCGCTGCTGTTCGACCAGTACGTCGCCACCCTCAATCAGCTAGCGCACAACGAACCGGCGCAAATCGTCCTGAGGAAATTCGAAAAGGCTTTGCTGAAAGAAACCGGTGTGGCGGCAGATCTTGGCCGTTGCGCCGGCCCGGGCGGTGCGGCCGGCGCCGCCGTCGAGCCGGGCGTCGACTACGTCGTCGATCCCGAGCGCGGCCCGCGCCTGGCGCGTCTGTCCGATACCTGGCCCGCAGTCGACGGCCAGACCCTGATCGACATGGAGCGGGACGATTACACCGACCCGCTGACCCAGCTGCAAAGCAAGCAGCTGATGCGGTTCCTGCTGGCCCATCAGCTTGGCGGCGCGCCGCTCAACACGCGCCAGATCCTGATCGACCTGCTGCAGTTGTGACCTGACTTCGACTTTCCGACCATTCAACCCTGCGACCCTGCGACCATCATGAGCTTTCTGCAACCATCCGGCCCGGTCATCGACCTGGGCGTCAATATCGACCATGTGGCGACGTTGCGCAACGCGCGCGGCACTGTCTACCCGGATCCGCTGCGCGCCGCCATGCTGGCCGAGCAGGCTGGCGCCGACGTCATCACGCTGCACCTGCGCGAGGATCGCCGCCACATCAAGGACGCCGACGTGATTGCGCTGCGCCCGCTGCTGGTGACGCGCATGAACCTGGAAGCGGCGGTGACGCAGGAAATGATCGATTTTGCCTGCATGGTGGCGCCGCACGACGTTTGCTTGGTGCCGGAGCGGCGCGAGGAAGTCACCACCGAAGGCGGCCTCGACGTGATCCGCTACTTCAAGCAGGTGGAAAGCGCCGTCAGGCAGCTTGCGCGCGAAGGCATCCGCGTCAGCCTGTTCATCGACCCCGACGAGCAGCAGATCGCCGCTGCCGCCGAAATTGGCGCGCCGGTGATCGAACTGCATACCGGCCGCTATGCCGAAGCCGACGCCGACGCCAACGATAGTGCGCTGGCGCACGAACTCGAACGGATCCGCCGCAGCGCCCGCTTCGGCGTCGAACGCGGCCTGAAGGTCAACGCCGGCCACGGCCTGCACTACACCAACGTACAGGCGATCGCCGTGCTCGACGACATCGGCGAACTCAATATCGGCCACGCCATCGTCGCCCATGCCGTCTTCGTCGGCTTCGAGCAAGCCGTGCGCCAGATGAAGGCGATCATGGTCGACGCCCGCCTCGGCGTGAAACTGGACCGGGCCACGTGAGGCCGGGTCACGTAAGACCGGGTCACGAAAACCAAGTCACGAAAGACCGGCAATGATCTACGGGATCGGCACCGACATCGTCCAGATTTCGCGGCTCGAAACGGCGTTGGCGCGCAACGAGCGCTTTGCCGAAAAAATCCTCGGGCCCGAGGAGCTGGAAATCTTCCGCGCCCGCCGCGACAAGAACGCCGTGCGCGGCCTGCGCTTTCTGGCCACCCGTTTTTCGGCCAAGGAGGCGTTTTCGAAAGCGCTCGGGCTCGGCATGCGCACGCCGATGACCTGGCGCTCGGCGCAGATGCTCAACGCCCCCGGCGGCAAGCCGGAGATCGCCTGCAGCGGGGCGCTGGAAGAATTCATGCATCAGAATAAACTGAGTGCACAGGTGACGATCAGCGATGAAGCCGATTACGGCGTCGCCTTCGTCATCGTCACGCAAGGGTAGCTCATGGCAGAAGTCATTCCCGTCAACCCGGACCTGCCGGAGCCGATGCCGGACCCGAAGCCGGACCTGAACCCGGACCCGGAGCCGCGCGCCCAGGTGCTGGCCACCGTCGCCAGGCTGCCCAACCTGCCGGGCGTGTACCGTTATTTCGACCTGAACGACGCCGTGCTCTACGTCGGCAAGGCGCGCGACCTTAAAAAACGGGTGTCGAGCTATTTTCAAAAGAATTTGTCGAGCCCGCGCATTGCCATGATGGTCGAGCGCATCGCACGCCTCGAGACCACCGTCACGCACAGCGAGGCCGAAGCGCTGATCCTCGAGAGCAACCTGATCAAGACGCTCAAGCCGCGCTTCAACATCCTGTTTCGCGACGATAAATCGTATCCCTATCTGAAAATCAGCGGCCAGGACGTGCCGCGCATGGCCTACTACCGCGGTGCGCTCGACAAGAAGAGCCAGTATTTCGGTCCGTTTCCGAGCGCGTGGGCGGTCAAGGAGTCGATGCAGATCTTGCAGAAGGTGTTCATGCTGCGCACCTGCGAAGACAGCGTCTACGCGAACCGCACCCGTCCCTGCCTGCTGCACCAGATCGGCCGCTGCAGCGCGCCGTGCGTATCCGCCATTACGCGCGAAAACTATCGCATCGACGTCGAGAACGCCGCCAAATTCTTGCGCGGGCGCCAGAGCGAAGTGATGGCCGACCTCGAGCAGAAAATGCACGGCTTCGCCGAGCAGCTCAAGTTCGAACAGGCCGCCGCCGTGCGCAACCAGATCCAGTCGCTCGCAAAAGTGCTGCACCAGCAAAGCATGGAGACGTCGGGCGACGCCGACGTCGACATCATCGCCGTGGTGGTGCAGGGCGGGCGCGCCTGCGTCAACCTGGCGATGGTGCGCGGCGGGCGCCACTTGGGCGACCGCGCATACTTCCCCAGCCAGGTCGCCGAAGCGATTGCCGAAGCGTCGATCGAAGTTGCCGTGCTGGCCGCCTTCCTGGCCCAGCACTATGGCGACAAATTCATCCCCGGCACGCTGATCCTGAATATCGAATTCGACCAGCCGGCACTGATGATGGCCCTCGCCGAGCAGTGCGGCCACCGCATCAACCTGATTTTCCAGCCGCAGGAGCCGCGCCGCGCCTGGCTCGAGATGGCCCAGAAGGGCGCCGAGCTGTCGCTGGCGCGGCTGCTGTCCGAGCACGGTTCGCAGCAGTCGCGCACGCGCGCGCTGGCCGAGGCGCTCGTGCCGGGCCTGGAAGACCTCGACGCGCTGCGGGTGGAATGCTTCGACATCAGCCACACGATGGGCGAGGCGACCCAGGCTTCGTGCGTGGTGTTCCATCATCACGCGATGCAAAACAGCGAGTACCGCCGCTACAACATCAACGGCATCACCCCGGGCGATGATTATGCGGCGATGCGCCAGGTCTTGACGCGCCGTTACGAAAGGGTCGCCAGCGGCGACGGTGTGATGCCCGACATTGTGCTGATCGACGGCGGCAAGGGACAGATCGAGATGGCGCGCCAGGTGTTCGCCGAACTCGGGCTCGACATCGGCCTGATCGTCGGCGTGGCGAAGGGCGAAGGGCGCAAGGTTGGCCTCGAGACGCTGATGTTCGTCGACGGCCGCGCGCAACAGGAACTGGGCAAGGAATCGGCCGCGCTGATGCTGGTGGCCCTGATCCGCGACGAAGCCCACCGCTTCGCCATCACCGGCATGCGCGCCAAGCGCGCCAAGACGCGCCAGACTTCGCGGCTGGAAGAGATCGAGGGTATCGGCGCCAAGCGCCGCCAGCGCCTGCTGGCGCGCTTTGGCGGCCTGCGCGGCGTGGTCGACGCCAGCGTCGAAGACCTGATGTCGGTCGAAGGCATCTCCACCCAGCTGGCCGAAGAAATCTACAAGCAGCTACATTGATCCAGGCACACCGCGCCTGCCGTTTTCCATTCAAGCTAACTGGTCTATTGAGCGATAGCACGGTAGACTGGCGACGCATCTTTTTTTTACTGTAATCCGGTTCAAGCACCTATGCCTTTTAACATACCGATTCTCCTGACCTGGTTGCGCGTGGCGCTCATTCCGCTCGTCGTCGGCGTCTACTATCTGCCGCTGCACTGGCTGCCGCGCTCCGACCAGGATCTTGCTGCCACGCTGGTCTTCATCATCGCCGCCATCACCGACTGGTTCGACGGCTTCCTGGCGCGCCGCTGGAACCAGACGTCGGCATTCGGCGCCTTCCTCGATCCGGTCGCCGACAAGCTGATGGTGGCCGGCGCGCTGCTGGTGCTGGTGCACCTCGACCGGGTCGACCATTTCGTTGCCTTCATCATCATCGGCCGCGAGATCGCCATTTCGGCGCTGCGCGAATGGATGGCGCAGATCGGCGCCTCGCGTTCCGTGGCCGTCAGCTCGCTTGGCAAGATCAAGACCGTCGCCCAGATGCTGGCGATCCCGATGCTGCTGTTTCACGACGTGCTGTTCGGCGTCGTCAACACGAAGTTGGTCGGCCAAGCGTTCCTGTACATCGCCGCCGTCCTGACGGTATGGTCGATGTTTTATTACATGCGCCGCGCCTGGCCCATGATCAAGGAGAAGGCCGGCGCCTTCGATTGATAAATCGTCAAACCGTTGTCTTGACAACTGGTCCAGATCCTCTATAATGCGGGCCTGTTGTGACACGATGCGGGAGTAGCTCAGTTGGTAGAGCGCAACCTTGCCAAGGTTGAGGTCGAGAGTTCGAGACTCTTCTCCCGCTCCAGAAATGGAAAAACGTCGTGAGGTTGTCCTTGAAAGTGAGTATCTTTTCTGCGATAATCATTGTCTTGAAAATGCGGGAGTAGCTCAGTTGGTAGAGCGCAACCTTGCCAAGGTTGAGGTCGAGAGTTCGAGACTCTTCTCCCGCTCCAGTGCTTCACTGGCGCATGATGTAAGTGGTAAAGGCAGTAAAAGTAGAAAAAGTAGTAAATTGTACGGCTCCAATGCGGGAGTAGCTCAGTTGGTAGAGCGCAACCTTGCCAAGGTTGAGGTCGAGAGTTCGAGACTCTTCTCCCGCTCCAGAATTTTAAAAGGGAAGCCTGGCTTCCCTTTTTTGATGCAGCAGCCCGATCGGGCTGCAACGCAACATCAGTACCCTCTGGCGAGGTAGCAAAGAGGTTATGCAGCGGCCTGCAAAGCCGTTTAGACGGGTTCGATTCCCGTCCTCGCCTCCAGAAAATGAAAGATCCAGCCATACTCGCTGGTCTGAACGGTAGGCGCACCACACGAAAAACGTGGTGCGCCTCACCAAAAATTATCAAACCATCAAACCATCAAGCCGCCAAACGGCAAACCGGTCAACCGGCCGTTCACATCACGCCGCCCCGTCACCACGATGGATGCATGGCGTCGAAGAAAATCTCTCCAGCACGCACACATGGCGATAACAGGCATTTGCCCTGCGCACAGCCGCGATCGATCCTTCATGCAATACTTGGGATCCCTGGGCATTGACCAATGGTTTTGGTTCCGCGATTGAGTTTGGGAGGGGGCATGCCGGAATCTGAAGCCGGACCTACACTTGATGGAAGTTCTGCCAACTTCCTACCATGGACTCCTATGACATTCATGCTCGGCGTACAAAACGCGCCTGCAGTGGGCTGGCTTGCTGTTACCTGCCGTCGCGGCGCTTTGCGCCAGCATCGCTGTTGCCGCTGTTGCAAATCCGTTAATCGAATTGGCGGATACGAAAGCGCGCGCGCGGTCGAATACAGCGTCATCAATCTCGGTCCGGAAGGAGGAGGGACGACGGTATTGAATCAGCGCGATCAGGCCGCCTGATGAGCCCGGCTTTTGTGTTGAGCATGGGTTTATGTTCGAATCACAGTACGGGAGGCAGGAAATGGCTAACGCGGGCATTTATTTACCAAGCCTGCCGGACGTGACCTTTTTTGTCAGCTCCAACAAAAATGCCTACGGCGATTATTTCAAGGAAGATTTCGAAAACGGGCAACGGGCCAAACTGTCCTTGCTGGCGCGCATCGCAGGGGCAAAATCAGCTCAGCCTGGCACTTACCCCAGCCGCACCGTGCTGCGCGAAGGCAAGCGCATCGTGCAGCACTGGCACGGCGAAGAATCGCTGATCAAACGATCAAGCGCCGGGACGGCACCCACGATTTCGAATGGGCATTCGTCGGCACGCCGAGGGACGTGGCCAATCCGTCCGAGTTCCATGCCGCCATGTTCACCAGGGTCGAACACAACATTGTCGGCGCGGCGCATGCTGCCTCGCTCAGCGACGACGAGGCGGTGGCGCTGTTCGACAAGCTGCTGTCCGGTTTGAAATTCCGCGTCAAGGTTCAGGAGCGCCCGCGGGGTCTTACTTCCTGCCTGCCAACAAGCCGGCTTCGGCCGCGCTGCAATGAAACACGCACAGCGCGGCGTCAGCGCGTCCGGTTCGATCGTGATGGGCATTGCCGCTGCGCTGGAAGGCGACATGACGCATTGCCCGCGGTGCAAAGGGGATTTTCCGATCCAGCCGGACGGCGCCGGCGCGAGGCACCAGGGTCGCCCGTTCGCCTGCCATGACGATGTGACCGCGTGCGGCGCGAAACTGATTTCGTCGCTCTGACCTGGCGGTGTGGAATTGTCTTCGCCTACTTCACCCGCTGCTTTTCCAGCTTGCGCGCCAGGGTGCGGCGGTGCATGCCCAAGCGCCGCGCCGCCTCGGAAATATTAAAATCGTTTTCGGCCAGCACGGCGTGGATGCGCTCCCACTCGAGCGTCTTGATTGAAGTGGGGCGCTCGGTCAGCGCCAGGTCGGTGCTGGCGACGAGGTGGCCGAAGGCCGCTTCGATGTCGTCGGTGTTGGACGGTTTGGCCAGGTATTGGCAGGCGCCCAGCTTGACCGCTTCGACCGCCGTGCAGATGCTGGCAAAACCGGTCAGCACGACGATCAGCATGGCCGGATCGTGGGCGTGCAGCAGCTGCACGCACGCCAGGCCCGACAGGTTGCCGGTCAGTTTCAGGTCGACTACCGCGTAACCGGGAGAATGCTGGCGCAGCAGGGCGCGCGCCTCGTCGTAACCACAGGCCAGCAGAACGCGGTATTGGCGGCGTTCGAACGAGCGACCGAGGGTGCGAGCGAAGTCGGCATCGTCTTCGATGATGAGCAGCAGGCGTTCAGGCGGCATGACGCTCTTTCTTCGGTTGCAGGGCGATCGATGCCAGCGGCAGGTCGAGGCGCACGCTGGCGCCGCCCTCGTCGCGGTTGCAGGCAGTCACGCTGCCACCCAGGGTGCGGGCAACGTTGACCACTAAAAACAGGCCAAGGCCGCCGCCGGGCCGGCCCTTGGTCGTCTGGTACGGCGTGCCGAACTGGTCCAGCATGGCGGGGGCAAAGCCGGGGCCGCGGTCGGTAAACAACAGCACCAGCACATCGCCTTCGTGGCGCGCTTCCATGCGCTGCCATTGGGGCGACGCCTCAAAAGCATTGTCGAGCACGTTCCAGATCATCTGCTTGAGGGTCGAGTCCGACACCACCGGCACGTCGCGCAGGATCTGATTGTCGTATTCAAAGGCGACGATTGCGCGGCTGGCGCGCCACTCCGCCACCAACTGGTCGAGGAAGACCTTGATGCTGGTCTTGACCGACGATTCGCCGCGCGCTTCGCCGGCCGACATCAGGATGCCGCTGACGATCGTCTTGCAGCGCTTGAGCTGGGCCTGCATTTCGCCCACTTCCGCCAGCAATTCGGGATTGCGCGCGAACTCGGGCATGCGGCGCCAGTCGCCCAGAATCACCGCCAGCGTCGCCAGCGGCGTGCCCAGTTCGTGGGCAGCGCCCGTGGCCAGCAGGCCCATGCGCACGATATGTTCCTCTTCGGCGGCGCGCTGGCGCAGGCTGGCGAGCTTGGCGTCGCCAACGCGCAGGTTGCGGTTGATGCGGGTGATGAAAACGAGCAGCAGGGCGGCATTCACGACAAAGCTGATCAGGATGCCCTGGATGTACAGGCTCGACATGCCGCGCCCATGGTCGAGCGGCAGCGGCAGCGGCGTGGCGAACAGCGCCAGCGACGCCACGCAGGCGCCGGTGATGGCGACCATGGTCCAGCTCGACCATGGCTGCAGCAGCACCGCCGCCAGGATCACCTGCAGCAGGTAAAGGAAAACGAAGGGATTGGTCATGCCGCCGCTGAGGTAGAGCTGGATGGTCAGGCTGAAGACGTCGACCAGCAGCGCCAGGAACAGCTGGCGGTTGTCGACGTAATGCTGTTCCTTCCAGCGCAACAGGCTGAAAATGTTAAACGCCACCAGGCAGGCCAGCACCTGCAACATCTGCGGCACCGGCAACTGGATGCCGAACACCAGCGTCACTATGGCGATCGCCGTGAGCTGGCCGATCACCGCAATCCAGCGCAACTGGATCAGTTGCTGCATGTTGCGGTAGCCGGCGGCATCGGCAGGCTGGCCCGGCACCGCCATCGGTTCGATCACATCATTTTTTCGGCGCCCGATCTTCACGTGATCCCTTGCTCAGATTTTACCGCGCGCGATGGCGTAACCGGCGCCGGCCGCCATCAGCCCCATGACGAACCAGGTCAGTGCGTACACCAGGTGACTATTGCGAAAGGATATCACCGTTAGGCCGCCAACCGGGATTAGCTGCGCGCCGGAGCGGGGCGCAGGGGTGCTGAAGACGGTAGCAGCCCCGAGGTCGGACCCGGGGTCGGCCCCATTGATGGTGAGGGAATTGGCGCCTCGCACCGCGCTGTTAAACGGCTCTGACTCTGTTTTTGGGGCAATAGAGGCGGCGTCCTGGTCGAGAAACCAGGGGGCGACGCGCGTCAGGCCGCGGGCGGCACCGATTGCTTCGACGTCGCGCGAATACCAGCGGTTGTGGGTTGCATCGTTGTTACGCAAAAAGCCGCCGCCGGGCTCGCTCATGCGCAGCAAACCGGTGATGCTGGCACGATCAGGGCCGGCGTCGGCCGGCGTCGCGCCTTGTGCAATGAAGCCGCGGTTGACGAGGACGACGGCGCCGCTGTCGCCGACAAACGGCGTCAGCACCCAATGGCCGGCGCCAAGCTCGGTGACTGCCTGCACCAGGGTCGACAGGCGGTCGAGGAAACGGCCCTCGATGCGCAGGTGGCGGTATTCGTCCTTGTCTTTGGACAGGGTTGTCCAGGCGGCAAGGGACGGGGCGGCGGCGGGCGCAGCGTTGACGCGCTGCTCGACTTGCGCGACGAGCGCATTTTTCCACTGCAGGCGCTGGATTTGCCAGGCGCCGAGGGCGATAAAAACGGCGCACAGCAGCGCCGCGCAAAGCGCAACCGCCCGCCGCGCCCGCGTCGAACGGGGCGTGGCAGGGCTTGCGCCTTGCTGCGTGCTCATGACTTATCGTGCTGCATCGCGGCGTCCATCATGCTCGGCATCATGTTGTGGTTCATGTTGTACATCACCCAGATCGAGCCGCTCAGCATGATAACGACCACCATCACCGTAAACATCATGGCCAGCATCGACCAGCCGCCCTCGATCTTGGTGTTCATGTGCAGAAAATAGATCATGTGGACGACGATCTGCACCATCGCGATTCCCAGCAGCACCAGGCCGGCGGTGCTGGAGCTGGTGATGACCTTGCCCATCACCAGCCAGAACGGGATGACGGTGAGGATGACCGCCAGCACGAAGCCGGTAGCGTAGCCGCGCAGCGTCGAATGGGGGGCCTGGCCGCCATGGCCATCATGGCCGTGGCTATCGTGGCTATCGTGGCCGTCGTGGCCGAAAACATCGTGATGCGCGCTCATGGCAGCACTCCCATCAGGTAGACAAAGGTGAAGACGCCGATCCAGATGACGTCGAGGAAGTGCCAGAACATCGACAGGCACATCAGGCGGCGGCCGTTTTCCGGCGTCAGGCCATGCTTGCCGAGCTGAAACATCAATGTGACCAGCCAGATGATGCCGAAGCAGACATGCAGGCCGTGGGTGGCGACCAGCGCAAAAAACGCCGTCAGAAAACCGCTGCGCTGCGGTCCCGCGCCTTCGCCGATCAAGTGAACGAACTCGTACAGTTCGAGGCCGATGAAGCCGGCGCCGAGCAGGCCGGTGATCGCCAGCCAGACCAGCACCGGGCGCAGCTTGCCCTTTTGCATTTCCAGCATGGCGAAGCCGTAGGTGATCGACGACAGCAGCAGCAGCGAGGTGTTGATTGCCACCAGCGGCAGGTCGAACAGCTCGGCGCCGGTGGGGCCGCCGGCGTAGTTGCGCCCCAGTACGGCGTAGGTGGCGAACAGGCAGGCAAACACCAGGCAGTCGCTCATCAGGTACAGCCAAAACCCCAGCAAAGTGCTGTTTTCGGGGTGGTGCTCGCGGACGTAAAAGCGTGCGCTCGGGTCGGCGGACGTAGCGCCCGCTTCAGGGTAGGTGATCTCAGGCATGGGCATCCAGTAAGCGGGTGCGAACATCTTCCGTGCGGGTGACTTCGGTCGCAGGAATGAAATAGTCGCGTTTATAGTTAAAGGTATGAACGATGACGGCAGCGATCATGGCGGCCATGGCCAGACCTGCAATCAGCCAGATCTGCCAGACCAGCGCGAAACCAACCAGCGCGCTCAAGGCGGCAATGACGAAGCCGGCGCCGGTGTTCTTCGGCATGTGGATCGGCATGAAGCCGGTCCGCGGCCGCCGGTAGCCGGCCGCCTTCATGTCAGCCCAGCTGTCGTTGTCGTACACCTGCGGGGTGAAGGCGAAGTTGTAGTCTGGCGGTGGCGACGATGTCGACCATTCCAGCGTACGACCGCCCCACGGGTCACCCGTGACGTCGCGCAGCGCTTCGCGGTTGCGGTAGCTGACGAAAAACTGCATCAACATCGAGGCGATGCCGAGCATCACCAGGAAGGCGCCGAAGGCGGCAATGATGAACCAGATCTGCAGCGACGGGTCTTCGAAGCGGCTGACCCGGCGCGTCACACCCATCAGGCCAAGCACGTACAGCGGCATGAAGGCGAGGTAGAAGCCGACCACCCAGAACCAGAACGAACACTTGCCCCAGAAGTCGTCGAGCTTGTAACCGAACGCTTTCGGGAACCAGAAGTTGATGCCGGCAAACAGGCCAAACAGCACGCCGCCGATGATCACGTTGTGGAAGTGGGCGATCAGGAACAGGCTGTTGTGCAGCACGAAGTCGGCCGCCGGCACTGCCAGCAGCACGCCGGTCATGCCGCCGATGACGAACGTGATCATGAAGGCGATCGTCCACATCATCGGCAGCTCGAAGCGGATGCGCCCGCGGTACATCGTAAAGAGCCAATTAAAGATCTTTGCGCCCGTCGGGATCGAGATGATCATCGTGGTGATGCCGAAGAACGAGTTGACCGAAGCGCCCGAACCCATGGTAAAAAAGTGGTGCAGCCAGACCAGGTAGGACAGGATCGTGATGACGACGGTGGCGTACACCATCGAGGTGTAACCGAACAGGCGCTTGCTTGAGAAGGTGGCGACCACTTCCGAGAAAATGCCAAATGCCGGCAGGATCAGGATGTAGACCTCGGGGTGGCCCCAGATCCAGATCAGGTTGACGTACATCATGGCGTTGCCGCCCATGTCGTTGGTGAAGAAGTGGGTGCCGAGCATGCGGTCCATCGACAGCATGCCGAGCACCGCGGTCAGGACCGGGAAGGCGGCGACGATCAGCACGTTGGTGCACAGCGCGGTCCACGTGAAAATCGGCATCTTCATCAGGCTCATGCCCGGCGCGCGCATCTTGACGATGGTGGCGAGCAGGTTCACGCCCGACAGCAGGGTGCCGACGCCGGCGATCTGCAGCGACCAGATGTAGTAATCGACGCCGACATCGGGACTGGCCAGGATGCCCGACAGGGGCGGGTACGCCAGCCAGCCGGTGCGGGCGAATTCGCCGACAAACAGTGACACCATCGTCAGTCCGCCGCCGAATGCGGTCATCCAGAAACTGAAGTTGTTCAGGAACGGGAAGGCAACGTCGCGCGCGCCGATTTGCAGCGGCACGACATAGTTCATCAGGCCGGTTATCAACGGCATGGCGACGAAGAAAATCATGATCACGCCGTGCGCGGTGAAAATCTGGTCGTAGTGGTGCGGCGGCAGAAAGCCGGCGTTGTCGCCGAATGCCATGGCCTGCTGGGCGCGCATCATCAGCGCATCGGCGAAGCCGCGCATCAGCATCACGAGACCGAGGATCATGTACATGATACCGATCTTTTTGTGGTCGATGCTGGTGATCCAGTCGCGCCACAGTGTTCCCCACACGCGGAAATAGGTCAGGGCGCCGACCATGGCAAGGCCGCCCATCACCACCATGGCGAAGGTAGCCAGTACGATCGGCTCATGGTAGGGAATCGATTCCCAGCTTAGTCGCCCTAACAGCAGGCGGGTTAGATCAAATTGGGGCATTGGATACCTTTTTCACAGGAAGGGATGGCGTGGTGCGAATTGAGTCAGTTACGGACTCGGCCGACATGGCCGGTTTGGTGGATTTCTCGGCCGCGCCCGCATGATGGTTGGCATGAGCATCGGCCATCATCGTTTCGTTCATGCAAGCCGTGCCGGACACGACGCAGCGGTTAAGAATGGCGCCGTACAATTCGCCGTCGACGCTGCTGTAGCGGTGCACCGCCACCCGCTCGCTCGGCTTTTCCAGCTCCAGGTAGGTGGCGCGGTCGAGTGCACCGTTGCCGGCCAAGGCTCCGGCGCCGTTGACAGTTCCGGCCTTCACCGACTTGACCCAGGCGTCGAAGCCGGCCTGGTCCTTGCCGTGGAACTTGAAGCGCATGTCCGAAAACCCGGCGCCGCTGTAATTGGCCGAAAACCCGTCGTAGGTGCCCGCCTTGTTGATGACCGCGTTGAGCGACGTCTGCATGCCCGGCATGGCGTAGATCTGGCCGGCCAGGGCGGGGATGAAGAACGAGTTCATCACGGTCGAGGCGGTGATCTTGAAGCGCACCGGCACGTCGACCGGGACGACCAGCTCGTTGACCGTCGCGATTCCCTGTTCCGGATAGATGAACAGCCATTTCCAGTCGAGTGCGACGACTTCGACAATCAGCGGCTTGGTGTCCATCGGAATCGGGCGTGCGGCGTCGAGGCGCTGCAGCGGCCGATACGGGTCGAGCACGTGGGTGCTGATCCAGGTGATCAGGCCGAGCGCGATGATGATCAGCAGCGGCGCGCCCCAGATCACCAGTTCGAGCCGGGTCGAGTGGTCCCAGTCGGGCGTGTAGATAGCCGTGGTGTTGTTCTTGCGATAGCGCCAGGCGAACAGGATAATCAGCGCGATCACCGGAACGATGATCAAAAGCATCAACGCGGTCGCTACGACGATCAGGTTCGCCTGTTGTGCAGCAATGTCGCCGGACGGTTTCATCACGACGGTGTTGCAAGCGCTTAGCAACAAGACGGGTAGGGCCAGCAGCAGCCGACGGGCAAGTGAGGAAATCATGCTATAGGGGGCAAAGGAGAGCTGTCGAAGTTGATACAGTACAGCAGCGACCAGCACGATGCGATTGGACAAATTGTCCTACCTTGTCGATGATTGCCTCAGTCGGGCGCGAGCTAAGTTATTATTGTGTACGTCACCAGCGCAGGAGAGCTCCAGCATGTCCATTATCGATACCCCGCACGCCGGTTTCCCGGCCGAGCGCGCCGACATCGGCACCGATGCGCGCCGCATCAATGCCGACCATTCCGCCATTTCGCCGGGCGAGATTGCGGTCGGCGTCGTCATCGGCCGCGCCTCCGAGTATTTTGACTTCTTTGTGTTTGCCATCGCCTCGGTGCTGGTGTTCCCGTCGGTGTTTTTCCCATTCGCCGACAAGCTGACCGGCACGTTGTACGCTTTCGGCGTCTTCGCGCTGGCGTTCGTGGCCAGGCCGATCGGCACCGCGGCGTCGATGGCGATCCAGCGCCGCTACGGGCGTGAAGTGAAACTGACGGCGGCGCTGTTCCTGCTTGGCGTATCGACCGCCGGCATTGCCTTCCTGCCGACGTATGCCTCGACGGGAACCACCTCCATCGTGCTGCTGTCGCTGCTGCGCGTTGGCCAGGGCCTGGCGCTGGGCGGTTCGTGGGACGGCCTGCCGTCGCTGCTGGCGCTGAACGCCCCGGCCCACCGGCGCGGCTGGTATGCAATGCTCGGCCAGCTGGGCGCGCCGGTCGGTTTCATGATTGCCGCCGGCGTGTTCTGGTTCCTGCTGGTGGAAATCAGCAGCGTCGACTTTCTGTCCTGGGGCTGGCGCTACCCGTTCTACGTCGCCTTCGCCATCAACGTGGTGGCGCTGTTCGCCCGCCTGCGGCTCATTTCCACCAATGAATACACCCACTTGCTCGAAGAACAGGAATTGCAGCCGACGCCGTTCGGCGAAGTGTCCCGCTACCAGGGCCGCAACGTGGTCATCGGCGCGCTCGCCGCGCTCGCCAGCTACGCCTTGTTCCACTTGGTGACGGTGTTCCCGCTGTCGTGGATCAGCCTTTTTTCGCCGCGCGCGGTGGCCGACTTCCTGGTGATCCAGATGATCGGCGTCTCCCTGATGGCGGTGGCGGTGGTCGCGTCCGGCCTGATCGCCGACAAGCTCGGCCGGCGCACCACGCTCGGTACCCTGGCCGCCATGATCGCCGTGTTCAGTTTCTTTGTGCCGGCGTTGATGAATGGTGGCGAAACGGGTCAGAACACCTTTATCCTGGTCGGCTTCCTGTTGCTTGGACTGTCGTATGGCCAGGCTGCCGGCGCCGTCACTGCCAACTTCCCGGCGCGCTACCGCTACACCGGCGCGGCATACACGTCGGACCTGTCGTGGCTGGTCGGCGCCGGCTTCGCGCCGCTGGTCGCGCTGGCGCTGGCGGCCAAGTTCGGCCTGGTCTACGTCGGCCTGTACCTGCTGTCGGGCGCGGTCTGCTCGCTGGCGGCGCTCAGCCTGAACCGCAAGCTCGATATCCGCGACTAGCAAGAACTGCAGCAACCGGCGCTGTGTGCGCCGTGCTTGCCTGTGATGTGAAAAAGATAAAAAAACGGCCAACTTCAACGTTGGCCATTTTTTCGTCTGTTTGCACGGCGCTCCGGCAATTTGGCGATCAGTGTAAGCTGGGACGTGGTGATGTCACCTGCATGTTTTGTGCGTGCAGGACGACATTTGGCACTCAATCGAAGCAATCGCAGCAATCTTACAAGCGAGGAAATCATGAAAGCAAGCCCATGGCTTTTTGCCGCCGCAATATCCGCTTCCGGCCTGGCGCCGGCACAAATGGCCCAGAGTTCAGGCGTCACCGAAATTACCGACCCGGCCAGGATCGCCGCCATCGAGCGGCGTGCGCAAGAATTGGCGTCGCGTCCCGCGGCGACAGCTACGGCCGACAAGGGCGGCCAGATGAAACACAAAGGCATGCGCCATCACAAGAACAAGGGCATGCACAAGGGCATGAGGAAAGACAAGCCGGCATCGGATATGCCAATGGCGACCGATAGCAAGAGCTGACCCGGTGCGCCAGGGCGCGCCGGGCGGCGACGCCTTGGCAGCGGCGGCAGCGTCAGCAGACTGTATGCATCCAGCCGTGCGTATCCGGCGCGGTGCCGTGCTGGATCGCCAGCAGCGCTTCGCGCAACGCCATCGTGACCGGGCCATTTTCGCCATGGTTGATGGTCATGTCGAAGCCGTTGGCCTTGACGAAGCCGACCGGTGTGATGACGGCGGCAGTGCCGCAAGCGAACACTTCGGTCATGCGGCCGGCGGCGATGTCGCTGCGCCACTGTGTCACGCTTAGTTTGCGTTCCACGGTCTCGTAGCCGAGGTCGCGCCCGAGTTGCAACAGGCTGTCGCGCGTGATGCCGGGCAACAAGGTGCCGGTCAGTTCCGGCGTCACCAGGGTGGTCTTGCCGTCTTCGTGGTACACGAAAAACAGGTTCATGCCGCCCATCTCTTCGACGTACTCGCGCTGCACGGCGTCGAGCCAGACGACTTGGTCGCAGCCTTTTTGCTCGGCCTGGGCCTGTGCCACCAAACTGGCGGCGTAGTTGCCGGCGCACTTGGCTTCGCCGGTGCCGCCAGGCGCGGCGCGCACGAAGTCTTCACTGAGCCACACCGTGACGGGCTTGACGCCTTTCGGGAAGTAGGCGCCGGCGGGCGAGCCGAACATCACGAACAGGTAGTCGAGGGCGGGGCGCACGCCGAGGAATGGGTCGGTGGCAATCATCAGCGGGCGCATGTACAGGCTTTCGCCGACATTGTGCGGCACCCAGTTGCGCTCGAGCGCGATGAAGGCGTCGGCCGCTTCCATGAACAGTTCGGGCGGCAGCGCCGGCATGGCCAGGCGCTTTGCGCTGCGGTTGAAGCGCTCGGCATTCGATTGCGGGCGGAACGTCTTGACGCCGCCGTCGGGCTGACCGAACGCCTTGAAGCCTTCGAAAATGGATTGGCCGTAATGCAGCGACGAGCACGACGGATCCAGGCTCAAGGGGCCGTAGGCCTTGATCTCGCCCGGTTGCCAGGCGCCGTCGTGGTAGGCGATGACGACCATGTGGTCGGTGAACGTGCGCCCGAAGCTCAGTTTGCTCATGCGCGCGGCGCGCTCGGCGTCGCTGAGGATGTTGGCCGATGGCGTGACGACGAGGCGTGGTTGGGTAGTGGTCATGAAAAGTCCCGGGTAGGTCAAAAAAATTCAGGCGCAAAAATCTGTGTTGTGCGGCCGCGCGTAAACGAACAGTCAGATTGTAGCGCGGCACGGCGCGGCCATGGTGGGCGGCAGCGCCTGCTGCCCTGTTTTTGAACCATTCCTCGGCCAAACAGTCGACCGTTTTGCGGCCAGATATGCGGCGTTTGTATATGAGATATTAGAAAGATAAATTGGCGGACTTCGTTGCAGCACGGCATAATGGCCCTGTCTCCTCCAACTCCTCATAAGAATTGGATTCAAGCCCGCCAAACAGCGGGCTTTTTTTTCGGTGCGGCTGCGGCACTGTGTAAAATGGAGCACAAAGCACCTTGACCATCGCACGGAGGCTGCGTCATGAAACGCCGTAACTTGTTAAAAAGCTTGTTGGTCAGTTCGCTCGCTTGCAGCACTGATCTGGCCCTGGCGCAGAACCTGTTGGCAACCCCGGTGCAAACCGAAGGGCCGTTTTTTCCTGACAAACTGCCGCTCGATCAAGATAACGACTTGACGATGATTGCAGGGCATCAGGCGCCAGCGGCCGGTGACATGACCGATCTGACGGGACGCATTCTGGACCTGAACGGCAAGCCGCTGGCGGGGGTAACGATCGAAATCTGGCAAGTCGATCACAATGGCCATTACATCCATTCGGCCGATGCCGGCGCCGGCAACGATGCCAATTTCCAGGGCTACGGCCGGTTTGAAACCGGCCAGGGCGGGCAATACCGGTTCAAGACCATCAAGCCGGTGGTGTATCCCGGCCGCGCCCCGCACATCCATGTCCGGCTGCGCAAGGGCGGCCGCGAATTGCTGACCACCCAGCTGTACGTGCAGGGCCACCCGCTCAACGAGCGCGATGGCGTCTTGCGCGGCATCCGCGACAGCAGGCAGCGCGCATCCTTGATGGCGCCGTTTTTACCCGGCAAGGAACGGCGCGGCGAACTGGCGGCACGTTTTGACATCGTACTGGGAGTGACTGCAACGGCTTGAACACCGTGTCGATGCCTGGCCGGCGGCATTGCGCGGCGAAAGGTGGGGTCAAGCGCAGATGGTGCACCCTACGGAGCAGCAACAGGCGCTGCGCACGTGCCGTCGCCTTGCGTCAAATTATCGATCGCCGGACCATCGCAGCCGTCGTGGCGTGCCAGCGATCGCAGCGCCTTGAGGCGGATGGCAATGCGGCCCAACACGGCGAGCGCCTCGTCAAGCCGGGTGTCCGGCATCAGCAGCAAAAATTCCTCGCCGCCCCAGCGCGCCAGCGTGTCGGCTTCGCGCAGCATGGCGCCGGCTTCGCGGGCGAAGCTTTGCAGCACGGCGTCGCCGCCGGCATGGCCGTATTTGTCGTTGATGGCCTTGAAAAAATCGATGTCGAGCAGGGCCACGCAAACGTCGTCGGGACAGGCCGCGCGGCGCTGTTGTTCGACCGCCAGTACGCCGCACATGTGACGCCGGTTGGCCGTCAAGGTTAGCTCGTCGGTGGTGGCGAAGGTGCGGATGGTGGCGACCGCCGCCACAAGCTGGGTGCGAATCTTGCTCAGTTCGCCGGTGATCAAGGTCACCGGGACGATGCCGAAAGTCGTCAGGACGAAATGAACCGACGCTTTGCGGGGCGGATGACGCAACGGGTACAGGCTTGTTATTGCTACGGTGGTGGCGCCAAGGGCGACGATGGCGAATGCACTGAGCCGGATGGTTTGGCGCGGGCGCAAGAAAAATGCGCAGAATACAAATACCACCGGTAGGCCGATCAGGACCGCGCCGTTCAAATTGTCGAGCATGGCATACAGCAGCAGGTTAAAGACAATCGCGAACCGGGCCTGGGTCCGCGCCAGCTTCCAGTTGGCAATCTTGAAACGCAGTGCGCAACGCAACAGGACATAGAAGGCCGCCGTGCTCGACAGGCACAGTGCAATCACCAGCACCGCCGCCGGCCGGGCGATATGTCCGCCCGTCACCTGGTGCCACGTCACGACGCAGCAAAAGCAATACAACAGCGCGGTGGCAGCCCAGTACGTCAACACGCGACGCATCTTGCTGGTCGTGCCAAACAGCATGCGCGAAATATTCCGGGCAAGGGACATGCACATATTGTTACTAAAGGGAACACATCAGTCTACTTGTTAAGTTCGGTGTTGGCAAAAGAATGTTTTATAACGGCATGCAAAAGTTCGTTGTATTGTTTCTTTTATGCAATAAAATATTGGATGTGGAAGGCGCTTGTTGCCGTCATATGTGCGCGTGCGTACAGAAATCAGCAGGCGTGTGTGAAACGCTTGGTACGGCTCTCCACTTGCCGAGCCAGAAAACCGAGCCGGGGAGCCGCATGCACAGCGAATCGCCACACCTGCATCAGGCGCAGCTTGCCGCCCCGCCGCCCGGCGCACTCGAAAAACTGCCGAAATGGCTGATCTGCATTCCGCTGGTGCTGCAGTGGATCTGGCTGGCGCTGCGCTACCGCAGCATTACCTTGCCGACCGCGGCCAATCCGCGCATCACCGCCGGCGGACTGGTTGGCGAAGGCAAGCTCGAATATTTCGACGCCATGGGCGCCATCGCCCGCGCCGCCACTGCCCGCCACGCAAGCGTGCGCAACCCGCGTCATGCCAGTGCCGACGAGCTTGGCGCCGTGATGGCGGGCGCCGGCCTCGTGTTTCCGCTGGTGGCCAAGCCCGACCTGGGGCTGTGCGGCCATGGTGTGTGCAAGCTCGATTCGATGACCGCGTTGTGCGATTACGCCGCGCTTTACCCGGATGGCGAAACGGTGCTGCTGCAGGAGTACCTCAGCGACGCCGGCGAGGCCGGCATCTTTTACGCGCGCGACCCGGTCAGTGGCGCCGGGCGGCTGATCGGACTGGCGCTGCGCCATTATCCCCGTGTTGTCGGCGACGGCGTCTCGACGCTCGGACAACTGATCGGCAACGATGGCCGCGCGGCCCGGGTGCTCGGTTCGCCTGCGCACGCATGCGGGCTCGACCTGCGGACCATGCCGGCCGCCGCAAGCGAAGTGAGGCTGTCGACCATCGGCTCGCTGCGCGTTGGCGGCCTGTATCGCGACGGCGCCGCCCTCATCAGCGTTGAACTGACCGCCGCCATCGACGCGATCGCGCGCGACATGCCCGAGTTCCATTTCGGCCGCTTCGACGTGCGCTTTCGCAGCGCGCCGGAACTGTCGGCCGGCCTTGGCTTCACCATCATGGAAGTGAACGGCGCCGGCGCCGAAGCGATCCAGGCGTGGGACCCGGACGTCAGGCTGGTCAATGGCTTTCGCATGATCTTCGCCAAGCAGCGGCTGCTGTTCGCCATCGGCGCGGCCAACCGGCGGCGCGGCGTGCGCCCGATCGGGCCGCTGGCGCTGGTGCGCCTGAACTGGCGCCAGAACGGCTTGATCGACCGCTACCCGTCGTCGAATTGACGCGCATCGGATGAACATCGCCCAATGCGCGAACGCCCGGCAAGCGCGCCTCCAGCGCGCGGGCCAGTCCAACTGGCAGTTCGAGGCCAGCTGGGCCGATTGCGAAGCGGATGTGCGCCAGGCCCAGCGGCTGCGCCATGCGATCTTTGCCGTTGAAATGGGCGCGCGCCTGGCGCCGCCGGCGGGAACCCCGGACGGCCACGACGCCGACCGTTTTGATCCGTACTGCGACCATCTGCTGATCCGGGTGAGGGAAACAGGCGGGGAGCAGGGCGGCGGCGAGCATGGCGCCGCCGCCGGCGAGCTGGTCGGTACTTACCGCGTGCTGGGTCCGGATGCCGCGCGCCGCGCCGGCGCCTGCTATGCTGAAACAGAATTCGATTTGGCGCCGCTGGCGCCGCTGCGCGCGGGCGCGGTCGAACTGGGGCGCGCCTGCGTGCATGCAAACTGGCGCTCGGGCGGCGTGATCCTGTCACTGTGGAGCGAATTGGGGCACTACATGGCCGAGCGTGGCCTGCACACCATGTTCGGCTGCGCCAGCATCGGCATGAGCGATGGCGGCGACCTGGCGCGGCGGCTCTGGCGCCAGTTGCGCCAGTCGCCTTATTTGGTGCGGCCGGAATACCGCATCCGTCCGCTGACGCCGTTGCCGACTGGTGCGCAGGAAGAGGGCGCCAGGCACGCCGAAGCAGCAGAGCGCGGCGCAGCGGAACCGCACGGCGCCGCGCTGCGCTCGATGCCGCCGCTCATCAAAGGCTACCTGCGCTGCGGCGCCCGGGTGGTCGGCCCGCCGTCGTTCGACCGGCTGTTCAATACCGCCGACCTGCCGATCATGCTGCAGTTGGCCGATTTGCCCGAGCGCTACCGCAAGCAATTCCTGCGCCGATGAGTTGCCCGTGCTGATGCTGGCCTGGCGGCTGTGCTGCGTGATTGGCCATGTTGTCGCCGGTCTGGCGACCTGCATGCTGTTGTTTCCGTGGATTGGCCCGGCGCAACGCCTGAGCCGCACCCAGCGCTGGTCGCGCCGCGTGCTGCGAACCTTTGGCGTTACGGTCGAAGAAACCGGCGGCGTGGCGGTGCTGCAGAATGTTTTGCTGGTTGCCAATCATGTCTCCTGGGTCGACGTGTTCGTCATCAACGCCTGCTACCCGTCGCATTTTGTCGCCAAGTCGGAAGTGCGCGGCTGGCCGCTGATCGGCTTGCTGTCTGCACTGGCCGGCACGGTGTTCGTCGTCCGTGCGCGCCCGGGCGAACTGAAACGCACAATTGGCCAGCTGGCGCGCAAGCTGCGCGCCGGCGAGCGGATTGCCTGTTTTCCGGAAGGCACTTCAGCGGCCTAGGGCGACCTGCAGCCGTTTCGCCCGAACCTGTTCGCGGCGGCGATCGAGGCCGCCGTGCCGGTGCAGGCGCTGGCAATCAGCTATGTCGGCGACGACGGCGCGCCCCACCCGTCGGTCGAATACATCGCCGCCACCTCGCTGGCGGCGAGCATGCTGGCAATCCTCGGCGGCAAGCCGATCCGCGCCCGGCTGCAGGCCATGCCGGCACTGCGGCTTGAAGGCGCCAGCCGGCGCGCGCTGGCGGCGGCGGCGCACGCCCAGGTCGGAAAAGCGCTGAAGCCGGCGTGAAAATTCGGCATAATCGAGATAGCATCAACGCAAGACGACATCCACGCGCCCTTTCCTCGCACTTCGTTATTTTCCTGCCAAAGGACCTCGCATGACCGACCTGTCCGCTTTTCCGATCACCAAAAAATGGCCGGCCATCCATCCCGACCGGATCCAGCTGTATTCGCTGCCGACGCCGAACGGCGTCAAGGTGTCGATCATGCTGGAAGAGACCGCGCTGTTGTACGAGGCGCACCTGGTCAGTTTCGAGACGCAGGACCAGCTGACGCCGGAATTCCTCTCGCTCAGCCCGAACAACAAGATTCCGGCAATTCTCGACCCGAACGGACCCGATGGCCGGCCGCTGGCGCTGTTCGAATCGGGCGCGATCCTGATCTACCTGGCCGACAAGAGCGGCCAACTGTTGCCGCAGGACGCCGCCGGCCGCTACCAGGCGATCCAGTGGGTGATGTTCCAGATGGGCGGCATCGGGCCGATGTTCGGCCAGCTCGGCTTCTTCCACATGTTCGCCGGCAAGGACTACGACGACAAGCGCCCGCTGCAGCGCTACGTCGCCGAAGCGAAGCGGCTGCTCGACGCGCGGCTCGGGGGGCGCAGCTGGATCATGGGCAAGGACTACTCAATCGCCGACATCGCCACCTTTCCGTGGGTGCGCAACCTGATCGGCTTTTACGGCGCGGGCGAACTGGTCGGCATCAACGACTATCCGCAGGTGCTGCGCGTGCTGGCCGCCTTCGTGGCGCGCCCGGCGGTGGCGCGCGGCGTCGAGATTCCGCCCCGGCCATAAAATCAGGCCTCGCGGTATGGCAGCGCACCAGCGTCGCTTACAGCGCCAGCGCCCCGGCCAGTCCGGCGGGCAAGGCCAGCGCGCGCACGCGGCAATCGGGCAGCGGCGTCCATTCGGCCAGCATCTCGCCGTGCAGCTTGAGGCAGGCTTCGCGCTCGGCCCAGGCCTGGGCGAAGGCGCGCGCGCGCTCAAGTTCGGGCAGCGCCGCCAGGCGCACGGCAGCAGCCATGCCGAGGTAGTCGTGCGCCACCCGCGCCCAGTCCGATATAGCCCGCACTTGCATCACATCGAGGCCGACCGCACCCATCGGGTTGATCGCCGCCATCGAGATGGCGCCGGCATGGCTGATCGACACGCCGGGCGCGGATGGCCATTCTTCGATGCTCAGACGCGGCGCGCTGCCCGGGTCCGACTGCAGCGTGATGCGGTCGATGGCAATGGCGAGCGAGAGCGAGAGCGCTTCGCGCACGGCGGCGCGGATGCGCGCGCGCGCCTGGGTCCGCGCCGCACCCTTGCCGTAATCATCGACATCGACATCGACATCGACATCGCCATTGGCAACCGCAATCACCAGCACGGCATCGCCCCAGCGCGGCAGCGGACCGGGCCAGGGATGGACCGGCCAGGCGTCGGCCATCGCCATCAGCGCGCCGGCGCCGCCGGGCAGCCGGCCCAGCTCGAGCCGGCCGGGATGTGCTCGCCTTTCATCACCAGCGTCAGCGGGCCGAGGCGGGCGTTGTCGCCGACCTTCGCGCTGTACAGCACCGCGCTGCGCGGCCCCATGGTGACCTTGCTGCCGATGTCGACCCGGTCGATTTTCATGACCCGGTCTTCGAACAGGTGGGTCTGCGGGCAGGCAAACGCGTTCAGTTCGCTGTAGTCGCCGATGGTGACGCAGTCGAACTCGGTGATGTCGGTGGTGTCGAGGTAGACGCCGCGGCCGATCTTGCAGCCCAACAAATTAAACGCCAGCGGCAGCCACGGCGTGCCGCGCAGGTAGCGCATGAAGTTCGGCACGGCGATGCCTTCGTACAGGTTGGTGACGCCTTCGGACAGCCACACGAACGGCGTCCACATCGGCGCGGCGCGCTTGCGGTAGCGCCCCAGCAGCAGCCACTTGAAGGCCAGCACGAACAGAAAGTTGCCGATGCCATAGATCAGGCCGGCCAGCGCCAGTTCGGCCACCACTTCGCCCCAGCGCCCGGCGCCGGCGATCGGCACGACGTCGAGCACGACCGTGTAGCCGACCGCGATCACCACCGCGTGCGGGGCGACGATGCGAAACGCTTCGACCAGCGTGCGTCCCAGCCGGCGCAGCGGCGACGGCCGGTACGTCAGCGACTCCGGATAGCCGCTCGTTTCCTCGCGCGCCGGCAGGTGGATCGGCGGCGAGCCGAGCCAGGTGTCGCCGCTTTTCATGCGCGCGTTGTCGGGCGCGTGGGTATGGACGCCGACCAGCACCCGTTCCGGCAGGATGGTGCCATCGGGAATATAGCTGCCGTTGCCGACGAAACTGCGGTGCGACACCACGGTCGGGCGCATCGTCATCCAGCCGCCGTCGATCTGTTCGTCGCCCAGCATGACGGCGTCGGCGATGAACGTTTCGTCGCCCAGCGTCAGCATGTCGGGCACCACGCCCAAGGCGGTCGATATCTCGGCGTCGCGCCCGACCTTGGCGCCCAGCAAGCGGTACCAGAACGGCGCGAAGACGGTGGCGTAAATGCCGTGCAACACGTTCAGGCTCGATTCCTGGATGTGGCTGACCAGCCATTTCTGGCAGTAGGTATTGCTGTGCACGGCCGAGCGGCCGGGTTTGAGCCGCGGCATCGCGCCCCAGCGGATGCCGGCCGACACCAGCATGGTCAGCACGATCAGCACGGCGCTGGCTGGAAAAGCCAGCACGAAGTAGCGCGCCAGCTGGACGGCGATCTGTTCGCCCTGCAGCCATGGCAGCACGTCGCGCTCGTCGAACCAGTCGATCAAAACAAAACTGGGAAACACCGGCATGAAAAACAGCGTGGTGATCAGCAGCATGCCGAATACGAAGAACAGCGCTTCGCCGGCCACGCGCAGCCGTCCGACGGCGGGGCGCGGCGGCACGTTTGATACGAAGGGCCCGATGTCGCGCGCCGGCGAGCCGCCCCAGACGCGACCGGCGGGCACGTGGACGCCGTCGGCGAGCGCCGCCTGGCCTTCGAGGTGGCCGGCCGGGCCGATCGAGGTATTGCCTTCGAGTACGGCGTACGAGGCGACGCAGGCATCAATGCCCAGTTCGATGCGCCCGAGCAGCAGGCGGCCGCGTTCGACGCGGGCGTTTTCGAAGTTGACGGCGTTGCCGATGCTGACGCGGTTGCCGATGACCAGCAGGTCGGGCGCGCGCAAGGTCATCGCGCCGATGATGACGTCGGCGCCGACCTTGGCGCCCAGGGCGCGCAGCCACCAGTTGTACAGCGACGAGCCGGCCAGCAGGTAGACCGGCGCCGACTCGACCAGCCGGTCGGCCAGCCACCAGCGGTAGTACGTCACTCCCCACAACGGATAGGAGCCGGCCTGGAGGCGCCCGGCAACGAGCCACTTGCCGGCAACCGCGACGACAAATTCCATCAGGGTGGCAAGCAGGAACACGCCGATCGAGGCGGCGATGGCGCGCGGCACCGAGTCGCCGGGCGAGCCGGTCAGGAAGTGGTAAGTGAAAAACGGCGCCAGCCATTGGGCCATGCGCAGCGTCACCAGGAACGGCACGGCGGCGGCCTGGGCCACCGCGCAACGCCAGCGGCGGGCGCCAGGGGGCGGCGTCCAGTCGGCCTGGGCGGCGGCAGCGGCGGGGGCGTCGGCCAGCGCGGCGGCGATCAGACCGAGCTTGCGGTGGTGGTAGATATCGCGCACCGTCACATGGGCATAGGCGGGATCGGCGCGCAACGCCGAGGCGAGGCGGGCGGCAAAAAACGAGTGGCCGCCGAGGTCGCTGAAAAAGTCGGCGTCGCGCCGGATCGGCTGGCCCGGGAACAGCAGCGCGAGGGCGCCAAACAGTGCGCGCTCGGCCGGCGTTTCCGGCGTGCTTGACTTGTCCGCAAGCGCCGGTGGCGCCTGTGACAGCGGCATCGCCTTGAGCGCCTTGCGGTCGATCTTGCCGGACGTCAGGCGCGGCATGGTCGGCAGCAGTTCGTAGCGGCCGGGCACCATATAGGGCGGCAAGTGCGCGGCCAGCGCGTGGCGCAGGCGTGACCCCGTGAACGCAGCGCTGCCAGTTGAGGGCACCAGGTAGGCGACAAGCTGGTCGATGCCGTCGTCGTTCCTCAGCAGCACGGCGACGGTGCCGACGCCTTCCTGCTGCGCCAGCACGGTCTCGATTTCGCCCAGTTCGACGCGAAAGCCGCGGATCTTGACCTGGTCGTCGGTGCGGCCGAGGCACTGCACCTCGCCGCCGGCGTCGATGCGGGCCAGGTCGCCGGTGCGGTACAGGCGCGCATCATTGCCGCCGGTTGCCCACGGATTGACGAGAAACTTTTCCGCCGTCAGCTCGGGACGGCCGAGGTAGCCCGCCGCCAGTCCCGGGCCGGTAATGCACAGCTCGCCCGTCTTGCCGTGCGCCAGCAAGGTCAACGTTGTTCCTTCGGTGCCGATCACCAGCAGGCCGTAATTGGGCAGCGGCGTGCCGATGGTGATCGGGCGGCCCGGTTGCAGCCGCGCCAGGCTGGCCGACACCGTCGCCTCGGTCGGGCCATAGGTGTTGAACATGGCGCGGCCCGGGCGCGACCAGCGCAGGACGAGCGACTCGGGGCACATTTCGCCGCCCAGGTTGATCAGGCGCAAGCTGGCCACGTCCTCGGCAAACAGCGCGAGCAGGGTCGGCACCGCGTGCAGCACGGTGATGCTGTTGGCCGACAGCATGCGCGGCAAGGTTTCCGGGTCGCCCGCAATCTCCTTCGGGCCGATCCAGAGCGTGGCGCCGACCAGGTAGGCAATCCAGATTTCCTCGAACGACATGTCGAAGGCGACGGAAAACCCCTGGTAGACGCGGTCATCAAAGCGCACGCCCAGCACGGCGTTCTCGCTGCGCAGAAAGTGGCAGATGCTGCGCTGGGTGATCAGGATGCCCTTCGGTTTTCCGGTCGATCCCGAGGTATAGATGACGTAGGCCGGCGCATCGGGCGAGACGGCGCCGCGCCGACGCAAGGTGGCGCCGGCGTGGGTGCCAGGCGGCGCGAGCAGCGCTTGCGCGGTCCACACGGGGCAAGCCAGGGCGTCCAGTTGCGGCGCCATCGATGCATCGGTGACAATGCCGAGCGCTGCCGCGTCGTCGAGGCACACTTGCAGGCGCTCGACCGGGGTGTCCTGGTCGACCGGCAGCCAGGCCGCGCCGGTCTTGGCGATCGCCGCCTGCATCACCAATAAATCGATCCCGCGCGGCATCCACAGCCCGACGATTGCGCCGGGCGCCACGCCGGCGTCGATCAGGCGCGAGGCAGCCAGCGCGGCCAGACGGTCCAGCTCGAAGTAGCTGATTTCACGCGCGCCGCAAATCAGCGCGATCTGATCCGGGCTGCGGCGCGCGGTATGTTCGAGCAGGTCGGCGAGAATTTCTTCCCTGAGCAAGCCGGGGTCAAACGGGCCGTACAGGATGTCCGGGCCGGGACAGAGCGGGGTGATGTGCGGCAGGGCGAGGTCGTTCATGCAAGGCGTTTTCGATTGGCGCGAACGGATGCCGCACCCGGCTCCACCTTACAGGAAATTTCAGGCGGGCATGGTTCGTCCCGGCACTTTTTTGCACCCCCGGGCCTCGTGCGTTGGCATCATCGCCCGCGCCCGAAAAGGTCGGCGCGCGGATAATCCCATTGCGGCACGTTGGTCGGGCACGCCTTGCCGGCAAACCCGGACAGGTCGATGGTGGAAAAATTTTCTCCGGGGATGGTGCTGAAACGGCTGTCGGACGCCAGCAATCCAAGCACTTGCGGCACCCGCGCAAACCGCAGCCAGCCACGGAAATAGCAGTTTTCCTGTTCCAGTCGGCGCACGTGCGCCAGGCTGCCGGTGTACTCCGACGCGATTGTGATCGCGGGTGCAATCTTGATTGCAGGCGCTTGCCCCGTCAATCGGCTCGCCAGGCCGGCGGGACACTGGCCGGGGGGCAGCAGCGCCGGCGCCAGGCTCAGTACGCCACTGCGCAGCCGGTATGCGCCCGCTGCCTCGTTGCGTTCGACCGCGACAAAATTCCAGCACAGCGGATTGGCGGGATACGCCGTCATCGACGCGTCGAGCAGTTCGCTGGCCGGATCGCGTTCGTGCAGTTCGTCGGCCAGCATGCGCGCGCCGCGCGCCGAGCCGGCGCCTTGCACCGCCACGAAGACCAGGCAGGCGGCCAGGCCCGCCACCAGGCCGGCGCGGCCATGATCGCCGGCCTGCGCCTGCGCCACTCCGGCGACCAGCCCCACCAGGGCGAGCAGGATCAGAGCGCTCCAGTGCAGGAAACCGGCCAGCGCAAAAGCGAGCGGCACGCCGGCCAGCAACAGCAGCAGCGTCACGCGCGGGAACGTGCGTGCCACCATCAGCGCCAGCGGCACTCCGGTGGCGATCCAGAATACCGGCTCGAGGATGAACACCATGTCGCCAAACAGCCAGCGCTGGTCGATCGGGTAGAACGGGTGAATGCCATAGGAATTGAGGAAGTCCATCGACAGGTGCAGCAGCAAGCCGGAAGTGATTGCCAGAACCAGGCCGCGGCGGGCGTGCCGGCTGGTGGCCAGCAGCCGGCGCGCCGCCGGCCATAGCAGCCAGACAAGCGCCGCCAGCAGCAGCGCCTGCGGCACGGCGAACAGCAGGGTATGGGTGTGGCCGCGGTGATGCAGCAGGTAGCCGAGCGGGCGCGGCAGCAGGGACGTCAATACCAGGTCGAGGTCGGGGAAATTGCTCGCCGTCCAGCACGACACCAGCAGCATGCGGCGGCGCACTTTCTGGCTGGCCGCGTCCGGTTCCGGCGCCACGCTGCGATGTACCAGTTCGCCGACCGCAAGTCCTGCCAGGGAATGACTGAGATTATCCATGACGCAATTTACCACGGGATTTCAGGGTGGCTTGCCCGCGGTCGGGCGCAGCTTGACAAGGACGCAAATAGCTTGTTCATGTCACAATGCCCGGACAGCGATGGCAAAGGAGACTGGCCAACGACTCCGTATCAGCACTTCATCGAAGCGCGCGACCGGTTGCGCGGCGGCGTCCTGCAAGGTGTAGCCAATCAGCGTTGGCGCCGCGCCCGCGTGTGTCTCCAGGTGGGCCAGCAGGGACCCGGAAGAGATGCGCTCGGGAGAAAAGTATTTCTGGATGTCGCTGATCGGCGTCGCCGCCGCACTGTACCTGGCGTTTTCGGTGTCGGCGCCGACCCCGGCCAAGGTGTGGGACCTGTTCTACGCGCGGGTGCGCTCCGGTTTTTCGATGGCGCTGCCGCCCAAGGCCGACCTGATCGTGCCGTTCGTGAAAACCATCAGCTATCCGCTCGGCGTGCGGGGTTTCATCGCGCTGACCTACTGCGTCATCGTCGGCGCCAGCAACGCGGTCAATTTTACTGACGGTCTCGATGGCCTGGCGATCATGCCCACCGTGATGGTCGGCTCGGCCCTCGGCCTGTTTGCCTACCTGACCGGCAGCGCCACCTATTCGCGCTACCTGTTCATCCCGCACATTCCCGGCGCCGGCGAACTGCGGATCTTCTGCGGCGCGATGGCCGGCGCCGGCCTGGCGTTCCTGTGGTGGAACGCCCATCCGGCCCAGATGTTCATGGGCGACATCGGCGCGTTGGCGCTGGGCGGCGCGCTCGGCACCATCGCCGTCATCGTGCGCCAGGAAATTGTCCTCTTCATCATGGGCGGCGTGTTCGTCGCCGAAATGCTGTCGGTGATCATTCAGGTGGCCTGGTTCAAGATTGCAAACGGCGCTTCGGCGTCGGGCGGCGGGTATTTCTGATGGCGCTGCGCGCAGCCCAGCGCCAGCCGCAACGCCGGCGGCCATTATTTCTACATCGGCCGCAACGACGACGTGTTCAAGTCGTCCGGCTACCGCACCAGTCCGTTCGAACTCGAAACGTGCTGCTCGAACACGATGCCGTGATGGAGGCGGCCATCGTGCCCAGTCCCGATCCCAATCCCGATCCCAAGCCCGATCCCTTGCGGCTGGCGGCGCCGAAAGCCTTCATCAGCTCCGGGGCGCCGACCCCTTATCGATTAACATGTATCCTTTTTCACCTGTAAGCATCATGACCAAGTCCACATCACGCCCGCCCTGCAAAGTCAAGCTTTCCCAAGTCCACGGCAACGGCGTCTTTGCTACCCGCGGCATCGAGGCAGGCGAGCGCATCATCGAGTATTGCGGCGAGCGCATCGACTGGCCCGAGGCGTTGCGGCGCACGGAGGCGAGCAACGGCCCGGTCAACCATACGTTTTATTTCAGCCTGGCCGACGACAACGTCATCGATGGCGGCAGCGACGGCAACGACGCCCGCTGGATCAACCACGCCTGCGAGCCGAACTGCGAAGCGTACGAGGAAGACGGCCGGGTTTTCATCCACGCTTTGACGCCGATCGCGGCCGGCGAGGAACTGAACTACAACTATGCGCTGGTGTACGACGAGCGCCACACCGCGGCGCTGAAGCGCGCGTTCGGCTGCCTGTGCGGCACGCCGGGCTGCCTTGGCACCATGCTGGCGCCAAAGAAACGCAAGTCGCGCGCCAAGGCGGCAGCTTAGACCTGCCTGCGCCGTATTAAGAACAAGCACAAGAACGAGCAGCCGACGCGGGCGTCCGACTACAAGCCGACCGGATAGGTCTCGGGCGCGTCGCCCGTATCCCGGTGGCTGGCCGGCTCGAGCGGCTCGACCGCGCTGGTGGTGTCGAAGTGCAGGATGGCGTCGAACTGGCGCGGCAGCTGGGACGAAAAATAGTGGCTCTGGCGTTCGGTGCGCGGCAGGTACAGCACGCCGATGGCGCGCTCGAGCCGGCGCTCGAGCAACAGTTCGTGCGCCGCGCTGCCGGGCCGCAGCGACAGCATGAAATTGCCCAGGCCAGTCTGGTGGAACACGTCTTCATAGCTGCCGGGCAGGGCGGGGAGCACCTGCTTGCGCTCGGCCGGGCCGTCCCAGTCGGATGCCGCCGTGACCCAGCCGTCGTAGGTCGAAAAACCGACTAGGCAGGCACAATCGCCGTAGCGTTCGCGCGACAGTTCGCCAACGTTCGATTCGCCCGGCCGCCCCACTTCGGTGGCGCGGGCGTCGCCGACGTGCGAGTTATGTTCCCACACGACGATCTTGGGTGGCTGCGCCCGCGTCTGGCCCAGGTGCACCGCCAGCGCGTCGAGGGTGTCGGACATGTGACGGTCGCGCAGGTTCCACGCCGCGACCCGGCCGCGGAACATGGTGCGGTAATACTCCTCGGCGTTTTTGACCAATTGCGCATTCTGCTGGGCGTAGAACAAGGCATCGCTGGCGCCGATTGCTTCATCCTGCATGGCGGCACCGTTGCGCTGTTGCATCGAATTGAGCTGGGCGATGACTTCGTTCTGGCACGATTCGGAATGGCCGATGCCGGCCGCATAGGCGTACTGCTCGCTGTCGTCGCCGTAATGGTCGAAGCACGCATAGCGCTGGCGCGCGTCGACTGCGGCGTCGGGATCAACCTTGTCGAGGTAGCGCAGCACTTCGGCCATCGACGTAAACAGGCTGTACAGGTCGAGGCCGTAAAAACCGGTCCTGGCCGCGCTCGCTTGGCCATCGTTCCAGGCACGCAGCCAGTCGACGAAGTCGACAACGTCGGTGTTGCGCCACATCCAGCCGGGGAAGCGCTTGAAGCCGCCCAAAGCTTCGGTCGCGTCGTTGTCGCTGCCTTCGCCGCGGACGTAGCGGTTGACGCGGTAGGCGTCGGGCCAATCGGCTTCGACGGCGACGGCGGTGAAATCTTTTTCGCGGATCAGGCGCTTGGTGATGAGGGCGCGCTGCTGGTAGAACTCGTGGGTGCCGTGGGTCGCTTCGCCCAGCAGCACGAAGCGGGCGTCGCCGATCAGCTCGAGCAGCGGGTCGTAATCGCTGGCGCCGCCTTGCAGCAAGTGGGCGCTGGCCGCGATCGCTTCGCTCAGCGTTTGCCTGGTGCCGTTCGTCATCATGGTGCAGGGTTCTCCGGTGTGGCGGCGCCGGCGCCGGGGTCGGGATGCTGCCAGGGCCGGCGCCAGCCCCAGGCCTCGGCCAGCAGCGCCTGCACTTCGGCCTCGCCGGTCTGGTCGAAATGGCGGTACCAGTGGCTGACGGCCTGGAACCCCGTCGGCGTCGACAGGCACACCATCTCGTCCACTTCGCCAGAGAGCGCGGCGACGCTTTCACGCGCGCCGACTGGCGCGGCGGCAACCAGCCGCGCGACCTGGTGGCGGCGCGCCACCTCGACCGCGGCGCGCAAGGTGGCGCCGGTGGCGATGCCGTCGTCAACCAGGATCACGCAGCGGCCGGCCAAGCGGGGCGGCGGGCGGGCGCCACGGTACAGCCGGTCGCGCCGTTCGATTTCGGCCAGTTCGCGCGCACTGGCCACTTCAATCTGTTGCGCCGAGACAAGCCCGGATTCGATCAGGCCGGCCTGCAGCACGCGCACGCCGCCGGCGCCGACCGCGCCCATCGCGTATTCGGCACGGCCGGGCAGGCCAAGTTTGCGCACCAGCATGATGTCGAGTTCGACGCCGAGGATCCGCGCCACGGCGAAGCCGACCGGCACTCCGCCGCGCGGCAGCGCCAGCACCAGCACGTCGGCACGGCCGGCATAGCTTGACAGCGCTTGGGCCAGCAGCTGGCCGGCGTGGGTGCGGTCGGTGAATCGTTCTGGCGTGGCCATGCGAGTAACTTTCGTAGCGCAGCCGTGCGCAAACGTGTACGGCTCATGCTTTGACAAGGAAACGGCAGAACGGTTGCAGTCAAGGCGAATTTGATGGGACTGAAGTCGTTGCCACGGTCGCCGCCGCAGTGTCCCGCAGCCTGCTGCAGGCTGTTTTTTGGGCGTCGAACCTGGCAATTTCCCTAGCGCGGCGGGGTCGGGCCGAGGTGGCGCTCGACGGTGGCGCGGATTGCCGCGAAGTTGTCGGCCGTCGTGGCCAGTTCGCCGGCCAGCAAGGTGTAGCGGGCGCGCACCTCGAGTTCGGTGGCCGCATATTGGCCCGGCAAGCGCGGCAGGGGTGACGCCATCGGCGCCATCGACAGCAGGTCAACGGCCAGGTCGCGGGTGACACTGGCCCAGGTGCCGAGCCGCACGCCCGCATACAGCAGCTTCGCTTCCATCAGCATGCAACCGCCGGCAATGCAGGCGAAATAAAACATGGTGTCGGCGTCAACGCGCAGGTTGCCGGGGCTGCGGATGGCGATGTCATGGACGATCGAAGCGCGCCGGTAGTTGCCGGTGTACGGGCTGCCGATCGACGACCAGAGCGTGCGCGGAATGCTGGCGCCGTTCGTCACCGCCCCTGTCGGCGCCTCCCAGCGCCGGCCTTGCGGATCGGTGTACCAGAACGGCTCGAGCAGGCACATGTTCCGGTCTTCGCCCGCGTCGCTCAGCCATTCAGTCTTTGGATTGCCGGAAAAACTGCCGTAGCCCGTCATCGCCCACCTCCCCGCTGCCAGTACAGCACGCTTCGGGCCGGTGCGGGATGGTCAAGGTCAAGGTCAAGGTCAGCGTAAGGGCCAGGGCCACGGCCATGGCCGAAGTCAGGGTCAAAGGGCGCGCGGCTGCACGCCGCGTCGTCAGACCAGTTGCAGCGCGCCCATCAGCGCGCCCGCCGCCAGCACCCACAGCTAGTGGAGGCGGGTACGCCAGATGACCAGGCCGCTGACCAGCGCAAGCAGCCACAGCGGCCAGTCGCGCTGCGGGTTGCCGCCGGCCGCGCCGAGAAGGAAACTGGTCGACACCAGCAGCGCGATGACGATCGGCGCCATGCCCTGCTTGAAGGCGCGCACGGCGCGCAATTCGCGGTTGCAGTGGCCCCACCGGGCGGCAACACAGGTCACCATGGTCGATGGAATCATGATGCCGAGCATGGTGACGGCAACGCCGAGCATGGCTGCGGCCATACTGCCGGCGTTGAGGCCGACGTTCCAGCCCATGAGCGCGACGGGAAGTTGCGCAAGGGTCATGGCACGCATTGTTGCGTGCGCCAGCGCCGCTGTCCATGCCGGCGGGCGCCGCAAGGGTGGCGCAAACAGGTTCGACGTGGCGAACGGCACGCCAGCGGCGCGCGCCATGGTGTGCCGCCGCCGCCGCTGACGATATTGCAAATTCAATGGAGAAGTGACATTGACTTTGCATTCTATTGTCGGATACTTCCTGGGCAACAACGCGCCAGACCCAATTTTTCAAGGAATCGCGATGCCTTCACTGCGCAACGACAACGACAACGACAACGCCATGGCCGGCAACCGCGTCGAGGCCGAACCGAACTGCGAACGGCGCGACCATCGTCGCCGCGATATCGTCGACCATGCGATCGCCGTCCAGCAATCGCGCAACACCATGTCCGCCGTCGAATACCTGAAGTCCCACGACGTTGCCGGCGCCGTCATCGAGCGCGTGATGCTCGGTCCCGAGCGCCGGCGCCGCAACTGCTGCTGAGTCCATAACCGTTTTTCCGCCGGTTGACGCGCGCCGATCGGCAAAAATTGATACAACAATGATATCGAATTTCATTCTCTCCAGTTCGCCTGAATGGAAGGGTTATGCACAAAAACCCTGTTGTGAGATTTTCTGCAAAATTTTTTATCGGTTTGCGGATTGACTTTCCAAGTCATTGATTTTGTTGGAAGTATTTTTTGCCTTCCGAATGAGCAGTTTGTTGAAACCCGCATCGGCAAAGGCTTGCACGGTGTCAAGAGGGACTTATCCACAAAGTTATGCACAATCACTGTGGATATCTTAAAAACTGCTTTATAAACGGCTACTTAGACCGTTTACTGCAAGTGGACCCTGCGTCGTGCAGCCGGGTTTGCCGTGGCGGCGGAAAATGTTTGTGCAAAATACCAGTTTTCTTCTTGCGTAGTACTACTGGATAAATGTACAGTTGTAGCAATCCCAAGCCAGAATGCCCGCCATGCCCGCCATGCCCGCCATGCCCGCCATGCCCGACGTTGTTCCTCCGATGATCACTCCGATCGTCGCTGTCGCTGCTCCCCGCCTTGCCGCTCCGGTCCCTGCCGCCGCTGTCCTGGCGGACGATCCCTACGCCAGCCTCAACCCGCAGCAGCGCGCCGCCGTCGAGCACGATATTGGTGTCGCCGGTGGCGCCGCGCGTCCCCTGCTGGTGATCGCCGGCGCCGGTTCCGGCAAGACCAACACGCTGGCGCACCGGGTAGCCCGGCTGATCCAGGACGGCGCCGATCCGCAGCGCATTTTGCTGCTGACGTTTTCACGCCGCGCTGCCACCGAGATGACGCACCGCGCCGGCAGCGTGCTGGCGCGGGTGATGGGCTTGCGCGCCAGCGGCGCCCCCGCCAGCCTGCCATGGGCCGGAACGTTCCACAGCATCGGCGCGCGCTTGCTGCGCGAGTACGCCGGCCGCATCGGACTGGAGCCGTCGTTTACCATCCACGACCGCGGCGACTCGGAAGATTTGATGGGCATGGTGCGGCACGACATCGGCCAGGCCCGCACTCAGGGCGCCAGGCGCTTCCCGCTCAAAAGCACTTGCCTGTCGATCTATTCACGGGTGGTGAACAGCGGCGATCCGCTGGCGCTGGTGCTGCAGAGCACTTTCCCCTGGTGTAACGAATGGGAAGCCGAGCTTAAAACGCTGTTTGGCGCCTACGTCGACGCCAAGCAGGAGCAGAACGTGCTCGATTACGACGACTTGCTGCTGTTCTGGTCGGAAATGGCGGCCGACCCTGAGCTGGGGCCGGAGCTGGGCGCATTGTTCGACCATGTGCTGGTCGACGAGTACCAGGACACCAACCGCCTGCAGGCGGCAATCATCACCGGCATCAAGCCGGACGGGCGCGGCGTGATGGTGGTCGGCGACGACGCCCAGTCGATCTACGCCTTTCGCGGCGCCACCGTGCGCAACATCCTCGATTTTCCGCAGCAGTTCGCGCAGCCGGCGGTGCTGATCACGCTCGAGCGCAACTACCGCTCGACGCAGCCTATCCTCGACGCTTCGAACGCCGTCATTGCCGGCGCCCTGGAGCGCCATGCCAAGACGCTGTGGACCGACAAGGCGTCGACCGCCCAGCCGCAGCTGGTGCTGATCCCGGACGAGGCAGAGCAGGCGCGCTGGGTCTGCAACCGCATCCTCGAGCAGCGCGAGGAGGGCATCGCTTTGAGGTCGCAGGCGGTACTGTTTCGCGCCGCCAGCCACAGCGCGGCGCTGGAACTCGAACTGATGCGGCGCAACGTTCCGTTCGTCAAATTCGGCGGCCTGAAGTTTCTGGAGGCATCCCATATCAAGGACGTGCTGGCGGTGCTGCGCTTTGCCCAGAACCCAAGCGGGCGCATGGCCGGCTTTCGCGTCGCGCAACTGATCCCCGGCATCGGGCCGGCGACCGCCGGCAAGCTGCTCGACGAGGTCGGCGCGGCGGCCGAGCCGACCGTGGCGGTGGAACAGTTCATGGCGCCGGCCAGGAGCGCCGGCGACTGGCAGCGGTTCGTTGTCCTGTACCGCGCGCTGCGCACGCCCGGCCTGCGCTGGCCGGCCGACATCGAACTGGTGAAGACCTGGTATATGCCGCACCTTGAACGAATGCATGACGATGCGCAGGCGCGGGCGGCCGACGTCGAGCAACTGGCGCAATTGGCGGGCGGCTACGGCACGCGCGAAACTTTTCTGGCCGAAATTACGCTCGATCCGCCGGAAGCGAGCAGCGATCGCGCCGGGCCGCCTTTGCTCGACGAGGATTACGTGATTCTGTCGACCATCCATTCGGCTAAGGGGCAGGAGTGGAAATCGGTGCACGTGCTCAACGTCGTCGACGGCTGCATCCCGTCGGACATGAGCACCGGCAACAGCGACGACATCGAGGAAGAGCGCCGCCTGTTGTACGTGGCGATGACGCGTGCAAAGGAGTATCTGCACCTGGTGGTGCCGAACCGTTTCTTCATCCGGCAGCAGGCGCAGATGGGCGACCGTCACGTGTATGCGGCGCGCAGCCGCTTCATCACGCCGGCCATGCTCAAGCATTTCGAGCAATGCGTGTGGACGACCGCCGAGACGCGGCAAGTGAAAAAACCGATGCCCGACAGCGTGCGCATGATGGTGCGGGACCGTGCGCGCAACGCGTGGAAATAGGGTAGGGCGGGTGAGCAGATGAGCGGATGAACAGATGAACGTGCTTGCATCTGCCCACGCCATGACAGCGAGGGCGGATTGTCAGAGCAATTCATGGTGCATCAAAAGACGGCAAAAAAATGCGCTTTTTTCCTGACTTATCCCCTGTTGGCACACTTTGCAGGAAAACACCTCATGAGGATGGGTAGGGAAAATCCTATCTGCGCCAAGTAATTGATTTCATTAAATTTATTTTTTGCATTTAAAACGGACAATTCATGGGGAATTGCATGAAAACCGCATCAGCACGGGGCTGGCGGGGTGTCGGGACTGGCTTGTCCACAATGTTATCCACAGTTTGTGTGGATATGTACAGAGGATAAACGCAGTCCATGGGCAGGCGTCAGGGGGCAAGCGCGATCAGCTCCAGTTTCAGCCCGCGCATGCCGGATGGCACGTAGATCGAAATCGATTGTGCCTGCAGCATCCGTTCGTACATCGGGCCGTGGCTAGCGAGCGTGAAGTAGCAGGTGTCGGGGCGCACCGGCACTGCCGCCGGCACCTGCGGCGCGTGTTGCAGGCGCACGCCGGGCATCGCCGACAGGACGAATTTCTCGACGTCGTCGGGCGCGCCGATCTTGAAGCGCAGCGGCACCACGTCGATTAATTCGAGCGCCGCCATGTCGGCGCAGACGGCCAGGTAGAAGGCGGTGCGCTCGTCGATCTTGCCGGAGTCGAGCATCCCGTGGTGGTAAGAGGGCTTGGTTTCGGTCAGTACGATGGCAAAATATTTTGACGAGATGACGGTGTCGAGCAGTTCGCGGATGATCAGGTGCAGTCGTTCGAACGACGGCCCCGGATCGGCGTGCTGGTAGGACGGCAGGTCCGCCAGCACGTAATTGCCGGAGAACGTCATCAGGGCGCCGGCCAGGCCGAGCAGCTGCAGGAACAGCCGTTCCGGATGCAGCGCCGGGTGTTGAAGATAGTGCGACAGCGAGGCGAACGCGGAACTGGCCGTGTGCAGCAGCCAGAAGGTGGACATGTCGCCCGAGCGGTACTCGATGACGTTCTTGCTCGGCTCCCGATGGTGGCCGTGTAATGCGGCAACTTTCGCCTGCAGCGCGTCGGTCAGGCGGCGCAGTTGCAGCAACAGTTGCGGCGCGCTGCGGATTGCCAGGCTGGGCGCGATGAACGACGGGTCGGTCTCGAAGCCGCCGGTCGACAGCCGCCGTAGCTTCACCAGCGGCAAGCTGACGTAGGCGTCGCGCGGTTCGCTGTCGGCCACCAAGCGCAGCGACTTCTTGAGGTAGCTCAGTTCGGCCAGTGCGGCCTGGGTGAAAAGGTCGGGCGTTTCGCAATTGCTCTGGGCGAAGCGGGCGCCGTTGTTGACCTGGCCGACGGGAGTGACATTGCCGCCGAAATGCTTCAGCGCGGGCAGTGCGGCATGGAACGTGACGCTCTGGCCAAACCCCGGCGCACTCAGGTCGACCGGCCCGGGCAGCGCGTCGTTGCCAGGGGCGTCGACGAGTTCGCCATCCGGAAACATCAGCGACAGCTCGAGCACGCGCAAGCTGTTGCCAACCAGCGCCTCGCGGTCGAGCTTGAGATGGCTGACTCCCCATGCATACGGATGCAGCGCCTTGACGCTTTGATGCAGCCGGTGTTCGTGATACTGGTCCTGCTGCTGGAAATGCTGCGGTCGCAAAAACAGCCCTTCACCCCATAAAACCTTGCTCGCAGTCGTCATGGTTGCTCCTTTGTGCAGGCCAGGCCCAAGCCCAAAAACAGGCCGGGCGATGGTTTATCGTGTGCCAGAGAAACCATTTCACCAATAAATTGCTTCTCCGCTTTTGTTTTGGATCAAGCCAATCGAGTTCGCCAGGCAATAGATTTGGTACTTGGCGCCTGTGCGCAAAACAGATAGAACGGACGGGAGAACACGGTGGAAGAACTGCTGCCTTACTACGAACGCGAGCTGGGCTTTTTGCGCCGCTATTCGCGCGAGTTTTCGGAGCGATATCCGAAAATTGCCGGGCGATTGCTGATTGCCGGCGAAGTGTGCGAAGACCCGCACATCGAACGCATGATCGAATCGTTCGCGCTGCTCACCGCGCGGGTGTCGAAACGACTCGACGACGACTACCCGCAGTTTACCGAGGCCTTGTTCGAGGCGCTGTACCCGCACTATCTGCGGCCGTTTCCGTCGTGCTCGATCGCCCGCTTCGATTTCGGCGGCGCCGCCATCCAGCCCGGCACGGCTGGCGAAATGCCGCGTGGCACCGAACTGAACACGCGGCAGGTGCATGGCGGGGCCTGTACTTTCCGCACCGCGTATCCGGTGACGATGGCGCCGGTGGCGCTGACGCGCGCGCGCTTTTCGGCCATCTTCGACGCCCCCGAAATGGCCGCGGCGGCGCCGGGCGCCACCGCGAGCCTGAGCCTGACGATCGAGGCCGGTGCCGGCGCGCTGGCGCTGGCCAACCTCGGCCTGGCGTCGCTGCGCGTGTTCATCGATGGCGAGCCGTCGTTTTGCGCCGCCTTGCGCGACGCATTGTTCATGCGCAGCGTCAAGGCATATGTCGAACTTGACAGCAGCAGGCGCTGGATTGCCCTGCCGGCTCTGCCGGTCAGCCCGGCCGGTTTCGGCGAACACGAGTCGCTGATCCCCTATCCGGCCCGCTCGCACCCGGCGTACCGCTTGCTGACCGAGTATTTCTGCTTTCCCGAAAAATTCAATTTTTTCGATATCGACCTGGCCGCCATCTGCGCGGCTCTGCCGGCCGGAGCCGCCAAGGTCACGCTGCACCTGGCGCTGGCGGGTGTGCGCCACGACTCGAACAACGCCCGCATGCTCGGCACGCTGTCGGCCAATAACGTGCTGCTCGGCTGCACGCCGGTGGTCAACCTGTTCAGCCAGCACGGCGAGCCGATCCGGCTGACCCATACCACCGACAGCTATCCGGTGCTGGCCGACGGACGCCGCGCGTCTGCCTACGACGTCTACTCGATCGACTCGGTCAAGTTGGTGCGCCAGACGCCGCAGGGCGAGTCGGTGGTCGATTTTCACCCCTTTTATGGCTTGCGCCACGGCCAGACGCCGGAAAAGAACGGTCACTACTGGGTGATGCGGCGCAACGAGGCGATCGCCACCAACAGTCCCGGCTTCGAGACGGCGATTTCGATTGTCGACATCGATTTCGATCCGGCGGCTATCGAAACCGACACCCTCAGTCTCGAGATCACCTGCACCAACGGCGACCTGCCGGCGCAGCTGACATATGGCGCCACCGGCGGCGACCTGTTCCTGCCGGGCGGCTCGAACGTACGCAGCGTCGGCTTCGTGCGCAAACCGACTGCGGCATGCCGCTTCCCGCGCGGCGGCGGCGCGCAGTGGCGGCTGATCTCGCACCTGTCGCTCAATCACCTGTCGCTCTGTGGCGGCGGGCTGGAGGCGTTTCGCGAGATGCTGACCTTGTACGACCTGCCGCGCTCGCCGATTTCGCAGCGCCAGATCGGCGGCATCGACGCCATCAGCTTCACGCCGGCCACCGCCTGGCTGCCCGGCAACCCGTTTCCTTGCCTGGTGCGCGGCGTCGACGTCGGTCTCACCATCGACGAGGAGGCGTTTGTCGGCAGCGGCGTCCACGCCTTCGCCCACATCGTCGAGCGCTTTCTCGGGTTGTACGTCCATGCCAACAGCTTTACCCGGCTGGTGGTGAAATCGAAGAAAAACGGCGAGGAGCTGGTGCGATGCACACCAAGAAGCGGCAATTTGAACCTGCTGTAATCGCGCGCCTGTTCGCCGAGCCGCAGCGCTTCGGCTACTTCCAGGCGGTGCGGATGGTGGAACTGTGGCTCAGGCGCAATGGCGTGCCGCAGGAGGACGCGGTGGCCAATTTTCTGCGCTTCCAGAATTCGGTGTCGCTCGGCTTTCCGGCCAGCCAGATTGAAGCCCTGCAGTTTGACCCGCCCGAACTGGCGCTGGCGCTGGCGAGCGATGCCAGCGCGATCAAAGCCGCGCTTGGTTGCGCCGAACTTCAGTACATCCGCATCACTCCGGCCTTCATGGGCATGCTGGGGATCGCCGGCAGTCTGCCGGCCCACTATACCGAACGCATCGCCGCCCACCAGCTGGCCACCCGCGACGATGGCCCGCGCGCCTTCCTCGATACTTTTTCGAACCGCGCGCTGGCGTTGTTTTATGCGGCATGGCGCAAATATCGGCTGGAACTGGCATGCCAGCCGGGCGCCAGGGAAGGCTTGCTGCCGCTGCTGCTGGCGCTTGCCGGGCTCGGTCACACCGCGCCCGGCAAGCGCCAGGCCAACGCCGGGCGGCTCGACAATGTGGCCGATAATGTGCCCGACGATTTGCTCGACGAGTCGCTCGGTTATTTCAGCGCCGCCTTGCTGCACCGGCCGACGTCGGCCGGATCGATCGCGCGCGTGCTGTCGGAGTATTTCGGCCAGCCGGTCGGCATCGAGCAGTTCGTCGGCGGCTGGTACGGCTTGCCGCTCACGCAGCAGAGTACGCTGGGCGGCGCCAACGTGGTGCTCGGCGCCAGCGCGGTGGTGGGCGCGCGCGCCTGGCAGCGCGACTTGCGGCTGCGGCTGACGGTGGGGCCGCTGGACCGGGCCAGTTTCACATCGTTCCTGCCGGGCGGCAAGGCGGCGCACGTGCTGGCCAGGCTGCTCACCCTGTTTACCGGCGTCACGTTCGAGTACGAAATCGAACTGGTGCTGGTGGCGGCCGACGTCGAGCCGATCAGCCTGCAGTCATCGCGCAGCGGCGGGCGGCTCGGGTGGGACACTTTCCTGGGCGCCACCGCCGGCGCGCACGATCGCTGCGACGTGCGCTACGCCATCCATGCGCTCTGAGCCTGCTTTCGGCGCAATCTGCTCAAAAGCATCGCAGGCGCTTTCGCATCGCCGTTCGCTGGCGCCTTCGCTGCAATGCAATCAAAGACGCTGGCCGCCAACGGTGCGAGCACGCTCATCACCAGTCCATGCGGCGCGGTCGCGCCGGTCAGTTCGGACGCCGTCGGCAGCGCCGGAAAAAAGCACGGCTACGTGTTCGAAGTCACCGCCGATCCGGCGCAGACGACAGGCCAGCACCTGCCGGCATCGCGTTGATGCTGCTGGCCATGGGTGGTTTTCTGGTTGCGAAGCGCCGCAACAAGTACCAGTAATTTCGCGCGTTTCTACGGTGGCGCCAAGCTGAACCGATCGGTTCAGAGGCGCGCCTTCAGCCGGTTCAGTTCTGTCAGAAAACGCGCGCACGCCAGCGACGGCGACCATGGCTCCCAGGCCTTGCCGCCGTACACCGCCGTCAGCGGATCATCGGCCAACGGCGGCACGCATATTTTCAGCGTGTGCAGCACTTCATCGACCGACCAGCCCACCACGTGTACCGCCTCGCTGGCCGCCGCCTGGCGGTCGGCCCGCTTGTGCGCCGCGTGCTCGTCAGGCGTCCAAGCCGGCAAGCCATAGCGCAGGAAGACCGCCTTGTCGAGGCGCGCGTTGAGGTCGCGAAAGCCGTCGCCAAGGAAGGGCTTGAGCACCGAGATGCAGTCGAAACCGAGCAAGCCTTCCTCGGCGTCGTGCAGCAGTTCACGCAGCTCGGCCGGCGCGGCCAGCGGCGTGCCGGATGCCGCGCGCCGCAGCAGCATCACCGTGATCGAGTGCTGGGCCACCGACAGCGGCAGCGGCCACGCCGAATGCCCGCCCCAGCGGTAGGTGCGGGCCAGTCCGAGCGCGAGGTCTTCGTCCTCCCAGTCGCCGGGGTGCGGATCGAGCAGGTCAAGCCGCTTGCCCGATGGCATGCGCACCCAGGCGCGGGTGCCGCCGCTGTCGGCTGTCATGCCGCCCGCCGGTGTTGCCGGAGCGGCCGCGAGCGGTTGCCGAACCGGTTGCCCGCAAAGTTGTTGACGCTTGTATTCATGGGCTTATTTTACACATGTCAAGCCAAGGCGTTTTGCACCACGATGTCAGGGCGTGGCAGCGCAAACAGGAACGGCAAATGGACCAGGCGGTTGAACGGATCGATTGCGATGTGCTGGTGCCGGGGGTGGTGCGTTGTCGCCCGCGCGCCGGTGCGAACCTGAAAACTCAGCGGGCCACGATCCGGTAGCGCAGCTCGACCGTATCTTGCACCGTCATTGCGCCGCCCATCACCGACATCGGCGTGATGCCGAAATCGCTCTGGCGCAATTGCAGTGTGCCGCTCGCGGTGACTCCCTGCGGCGTGGTGTCGATGCGGGTCGGCGCGGCCACCGTGCGGGTGACGCCGTGCAGCGTGATCGACAGCTGCAGCGGTTGATCAACAAGTTGATCGGCAAGTTGGCCGGCAGCCTGGCCGCCAGGCCGGCGCGCCGCCAGCAGCACCAGCGGGTAGCGTTCCGCCTCCAGCACCCGCGTCAGCATGTTGGTGCGGGTGCCGGCGATGGCGTCCGCCGGCGGTTGGGTGTCGAGGTTGGCCGCGAGGCGCAGCGCCGCTTCGTCGACCGTCATCTGGTCGAGCCGGAAGTGAAAATCGGCGCGGCCGGCAGAGGGCGCGGCAAATCCCTCGACGTTGCGGCTGGCCACCACGTGATCGTGGCCGAAGCGCGCCAGCGCGCCGCCGCGCCGCACCGTCACCACCACCAGCGACTGCGCCGGGTCGATCGCCAGCACCCTGGCACCGGATGCCGCGGCCTGGCGGTACCACTGCGCCGCATTGCCGGCGTCAAGGTTGAGCGGGTTGACCAGGTTCGGCGGCGGCGCCGCGATGCAGCCGGCCAGCAGCGCGGCCGCAAGTATCAGCGCCGATTTGGCCAGCGCAGGCAGCGCCGCCGTTTCTGACATCAAGGTGCGATGCATGAAAACCTCGTGTAATGTCACGGCGCGCACAGCGTTCTGAAAGGTTGGCCAATTCCCCCAACGCGCGGCAAGCCGGATTCATCGATCCTGCGCGCGATCGCCATGACTTGTCAAGCGAGCATTGAAACCTGCATGGGCGGCGCCGAATCCGGCTATGATCTGACTGGTATGATTGGTATGGATACCCCCTGCCTACATGATTTTGAACCAGAAAGGAAGCCATGATCGAGCTCTACTCAGCGGCCACGCCGAACGGCCACAAGGTCTCCATCGCGCTTGAGGAACTGGCGCTGCCCTACACGCTGCACACGTTCGAACTGCAGCACAACACGCAAAAAGCGCCGTGGTTCCTGGCGATCAATCCGAACGGGCGCATCCCGGCCATCGTCGATCGCGCCGAAGACAATTTCGCCGTATTCGAGTCGGGCGCCATCCTGATCTACCTGGCCGAGAAGACCGGACGGCTGATGCCGGCCGATGCCAAGGGCCGCTCGCTGGTGCTGCAATGGCTGATGTTCCAGATGGGCGGAATCGGCCCGATGATGGGACAGGCGAACGTGTTCTACCGCTATTTTCCGGAAAAAATCCAGCCGGCGATCGACCGCTACCAGGGCGAAAGCCGGCGCCTGTTCCGCGTGCTCGACGCCCGCTTGCAAGACCATGAATACCTGGCCGGCGACTATTCGATCGCCGACATCGCCAACTGGGCATGGGTGCGCACCCACAAATGGTCGGGCGTTTCGCTCGACGACCTGCCGCACCTGCAGCGCTGGGTCGAGGCGATCCGCCAGCGCCCGCAAGTGCAGCAAGGCTTGCTGGCGCCGCCATCGCAGCGCGACCTGAGCGTTGAAGCCGCCGACGCATTTTCGATTGCCGCCCGCAGCATGCTTGAAACCGGCCAATCGCGGGATGTCTGAAATTTGTTTGAAAAGTGCGTGAACTTGCCTGAATTCCCCCGATCCTGACCCTGGAGACTGCATGAAACTGTACACCAGCACCTTTGCGCCCAACCCGCGCCGCGTTGCCATGTTCATCGCCGAGAAAGGCGTCAAAGGCATCGACACCGTGATGATCGACCTGGCGGCCGGCGAGCACCGCAGTGCGTCGTTCCTCGCCATCAATCCGCTCGCCCGCGTGCCTGCGCTTGAACTCGACGACGGCCGCGTGCTGTGCGAAACGCGTGCAATCTGCACCTGGCTCGAAGGGCGGTATCCGCAGCCGAACCTGATGGGCGAGGGTTTCGAGGAGCGCGCCTTCATCGAAATGGCCGATCGGCGGGTCGAGTTTTACCTGTTCGCCGGCATTGCCAACTGCGTGCGCCATACCCATCCCGGGCTGGCCAACCTCGAGCAGCCGCAGTTTCCCGAGTTCGGTGCTTCGCAGGGCGAAAAAATGCGCGACGCGGCGCGCTGGCTCGACGGCGAACTGGCGCAGCACCCGTACGTGGCGGGGAACCGCTTTACAGTGGCCGACATCACGGCGTTCTGCGCGCTCGAATTTGCCCGCGGGCTGATGAAATTCCGCCCGGAAGCGGAAGGGATGACGCACCTGCAGGAGTGGCGCGACCGCGTCGCCGCGCGGCCGACGGCGGCCAGGCCGCAGGCATGATGGTGCGCCGCCCTTCGGTTGTCATTGTTGGCAAGGGCAGGGCGGCACCCATGTTGTATTTACACCACTTCAAGCACGTGAAAACGTGATCAGTGCCGGCGTGGCGTCCGGCGCAATGGTGCGCCGCAAAAAAATATGTGTTTTGGTTATCGTCAACAGTGGAGTTTTGGTAAGAAATCCTCTACAATAGTGATCCTATTGCATCATATTTTATCGTAAGCCGTTGATCATGAGCAAGGATTCGAAGATGCTTGAGCTTGGTCAACTGACAAAACTGCTCGATACCAAGACCGAGGAGGCATGGACTGCCGGCTTGTTCGACGTCGCCTCTTCGCTCGGTTTCGATTCGGTGCTGTACGGCGCGGTTGCTTCCAAACACGTGAGCCTGGAAACGTCGTTTCTTCGCAGTAATTATTCACCAGAATGGCGGCAACACTACGATTCCGGAAAACTGTATTATGTCGATCCGACGGTCAGCCATTGCCTCAGCAGTGCGTTGCCGATCGTCTGGGAGCGCGAGCTGTTCACCGCGCAGGGCCAGGGCGGGCTGTACGAGGAGGCGAGCCATCATGGCATCCGTTCCGGCATCACCTTCCCGATCCACGGCAGTAACGGTGAGCTGGGCCTGCTCAGCTTTGCCAGCGACATATTGCCAGGGAAGCAATTCAACGACAGCCTGAGGCACAACATGGCCGACCTGTCACTGGTGCGCGATTACGCCTTCGAATCGTCGCTCAAGTTCATGCATGCGCGCAAGGCGGCAGAGCCGGTGCTGCACCTGACCAGGCGCGAACTCGAGGTACTCAAATGGGTGATGGCCGGCAAATCGTCGTGGGAAATCTCCCGCATCACCGACTGCGCCGAAGCCACTGTCAATTTTCATATTGGCAACATCCGCCAGAAATTTGGCGTCAATACCCGTCAGCAAGCCCTGGTCAAGGCAATTGCCCTTGGCATCCTCACGCCAGAAGATCCCCATCGCTGAGTTTGCCGCTGACGTACAGTTTGACCAGCAGCGCCACCGGCGGCGGCACGTCCAGGCCAGTTTCGAACCGGCTGCCGCTTGACTGCGTGACGCCGAAGCGGGCCCAGAACGTCGCCTGGCTTTCGCGCTTGCTGATGCGTAACTGGCGCAAACCGACCTGGCCCGAGACGCGCGCCGGCAGGTTGCATGCGTCATTCGCCGCGTACGAAACCGCTTCGTTCCCCACTACCTTTTCGAGTTTGCAGTCCTGATCCATTTCAGTTTCCTCGTTACGCAAAAGAAACAGTATTCCACCTCCATGCTTGCTTTTCAGCTAGTACATCTGCTAGTTATGCAATCGTCATATTTGAACCAATCTGCATGCATGTTGCATAACGTTTTGCAGAGATCGGGGTATCAGAATGGCACTGCACTTCCAGATTGCGTCACGCAGGGATTTCAAGTCAATCGACCTGTCGGAAATGCACAAGCTGCGCGCAAAGGTGTTCAAGGACCGGCTTGGTTGGGAAGTGCCGGTACTGAGCGGGATGGAAATCGATGGCTACGACGCACTCGACCCTTACTACATGATGATCCGCGAGCAAGGCTCTTGCGCGCTGCGCGGTTGCTGGCGCCTGCTGCCGACCGAAGGCCCGTACATGCTCAAGGATTCGTTTGCCGCACTGCTGCACGGTGACGCGGCGCCCAGCCATCCGCGCATCTGGGAGCTGAGCCGGTTTGCGATCCGTACCGATTCCGATTCCGATTCGCGCTTCGGTTTTTCGGCAGTGACGATGGCGTCGTTTGGCGAAATGATCCATTACGGCCGCAGCAACGGCATCGATCGCTTCGTGACCGTCACCACCACCGGCTTCGAACGGCTGCTGCGGCGCGCCGGCGTCGTCATCACCCGGCTCGGCGAGCCGGAGCAGATCGGCATCGAGAAGGCGGTCGCGCTGTACGTCGAAGTCGAAGCGACCTATCTGGCGATCTACCAGCAACGGCTGGCGTGCTGAGCGAGCGGGTACTTGGCGGCCGATGTCGCCGGGATTGTAAAAATGTCACAGAAATAATGTATTTATATGTCATTGATAGTATGCTGGAGGCAGGCTGGTGCGCATTACCTGGCACGCCCGACGCGCCATTCTTCCAGGGACAGCTACGACGATGACGCAAGCGACTGAGCGCAGCATGCGCAACACGGTAACGGGCAGCGGCCCGGCGCGCCTGCTGTTTTGGGGCGGCGGCCTGGCGTTTTCGTTGCTGGTGGCGGCCGGCCTGTATGCGCTGGCGCTGCGCACGGTCGAAGACGGTGCGCGCCAGCGCTTCGACAGCATCGCGCGCGGCGCCCAGCCGGCTGTGGTGGCCTGTCTGGACCGCTACAGCAACCTGGTGCGCGGCCTGACGGCGCTGTTCGGGGCGGCCAACGGGCCGGTCACGCGGCTGCAGTTCCACCGCTACGTCGGGGCGCTTGACGTGGCGCGCAATTTTCCAGCGATCGACATGGTCTCGTTTGCCGCCGTGCTCGACGCGGGGTACGATCATGCAGCGCGCGACGCCTTCGTCAAAACGGTGCGCGCCGACCGCAGCCTGAAGTCAGCCGGCTATCCCGGTTTCGTCATCACTCCCCCCGGCCGCCGCGCGCACCAGGAAGTGCTCGTTTTCATCGAGCCGCTGGCGCCGCTTGCTGACAAGTTCGGCGTTGACACCGGCGACACGTTCGGCGTCGACATCGCCGCCAATCCGGCCGTCGCCCGCGCGCTCGAACGCGCGCGCGACAGCGACGGGCTGAATGCTTCCGGCGTGCCGGTGGTGGTGTCCACGCCGCGCCCTCACCTCGGCCTGCATATGCGGCTGCCGGTCTACCGCAACGGCGCTCGGGTCGACAGCGTCGGCGCGCGCCGCGCCGCCTATCTCGGCTCTGTCGGCGTCGGCTTTGGCGTGCCGGCGCTGGTGCAGGGAGTGATCCGGCAGCTCGCCGTGCCGGGCCTCGAGCTGGCGCTGCATACTGGCCCGAGCGATCCGAGCGATCCAAGCGGCACGCTGGTGATCGAAAACGCCTCTCGCCTGCGAGCGGATCCGGGTGCGGTATTCCAGGCGCTGGTGCCGATCGACTTCCACGGCAGCCGGCTGGAAGCGCGCTTCTCGATCCGCCAAGCCGATATGTACAATCGTTTCGATCAGGTGTTCCCCCTTGTCGCGCTGGCGACCGGGCTGGTCGGCAGCATGCTGATGTATGCGTTTTTCGTCACCTCGTACTGGTCGCGCCGCACCGCGGTCGAGCAGCGCGTGTTGCTTGACACGGTGCTCGACAGCGTCGACGCCCACGTCTACATGCTGAACCGCGAGCGTCGCTATACCTATGTCAACGCGCGCACCGCCGAAGCGATGGGGCGCGCGCGGCGCGACGTGATCGGCAAGCTCGATCGCGACGTGCTGCCGCCCGCCACCGCCGACGCCTACTGGGAGCAGGACCGCCAGGTGTTTGAACATGGCGCCCACCAGGCCGGCCAGTTCGAGTTCGTCCAGCACGACGGCGAGGTGCGCCAGTTCTGGACGGTGAAGGTGCCGGTGCTGTGCGACGGCCAGGTCAGCGCCGTGATCGGCCTGTCGACCGACGTCACCGGGCTGCACAATTTGAAGGCGCAGGCCGACGCCGCCAACCTCGCCAAGAGCAACTTCCTGTCGAACATGAGCCATGAGATCCGCACGCCGATGAACAGCATCATCGGCATGTCGCACCTGGCGCTGAAGTCGGCGGCCAGCCCGAAACAGCGCGACTACCTTGAAAAAATCCACCACTCCGGCCAGCACCTGCTGGGAATCATCGACGATATTCTGGATTTTTCGAAAATCGAGGCCGGCAAGCTCGACCTGGAACTGCTCGACTTCTCGCTCGACAAGCTGATGCAAAACATCGCCCACCAGCTGGGCGACGCCGCCAGCGGGCGTGGCCTGTCGCTCGAATTCGACATCGATGCGAACCTCGAACAGCAGTTGCGCGGCGATCCGCTGCGCCTCGAGCAGGTGCTGCTCAACTTTACCGCCAACGCCATCAAGTTTTCCGAGGACGGCGTGGTGCGCATCCGCGCGCGCGGGCTGCAGCAGTGCGACAGCGGCACGCTGGTGCGCTTCGAGGTGGCCGACAGCGGCATCGGCATGACGCCGGCCGAATTGGGAAAATTGTTCAAGGCGTTCCACCAGGGCGACCCGTCGACGACGCGCAGATACGGCGGCACCGGGCTGGGACTGGTGATCAGCAAGCAGCTGGCCGAGCTGATGGGCGGCAGCGTCGGGGTCGACAGCGCCCCGGGCGCGGGTAGCACGTTCTGGTTTACGGCAAGGCTCGCCAAAAGCGTCAGCTTCCTGCGGGCGGGGCCGGAGCCGGTGCCGCAGCAGGTGCTTGACCAGATCGCCGGCGTCTGCATTCTGCTGGTCGAGGACAATGTCTTCAACCAGCAGGTCGGCCGCGAGCTGCTCGAAGACGCCGGCGCCGCCGTGGTGGTCGCCAACAACGGCAGGGAGGCAATCGCCCTGATGCTCAGGCGCCGCTTCGATTGCGTGCTGATCGACTTGCAGATGCCGGTCATGGACGGCTTCGAAACGACGCGCGTGATCCGCTCCGACCCGCGCCTGCGCGACGCGGTGATCATTGCGCTGACCGCCAACGCGGGACGCGACGACCAGGCGCGCGCGCGCGCTTGCGGAATGGACGAATTCGTCACCAAGCCAGTCTCGCCGAACCTGCTGTTCGAGGTGATCGCGCGCGCGCTGGGCACGCGCACGCCGGCCGCGCCGGCGCCGGCCGGCATGCTCGACATGGCGGCGCTGGCGCTCAGCTTCGGCGCCAATCACGACAAGATGCGCAAGTACGCGTTCATGTTCCTCGACTCGGCGCGGGAGGGACTGGCCGACGTCGCCGACGCGTTCGCGCACGGCGACCTCGAGCGCGCAGCCGACCTCGGACAGCGGATGAAGGTGTCCGCGCGGTCGGTCGGCGCCATCGACTTCGCCCAGTTGTGCCAGGAACTGGCGCAGATCCCCGGCAGCGCAGTTGCCGACGCCGCGTATTTCTCCCACCTTCTTGCGCGCATGACGTTGCTGCGCGAGCAGTTGGCCACGCACATGGCGGTCGAACTGGCGGAGCTGGCTGTCGGCTAAACCCGGCAACATGGTGGCCGACGCCGCCACCCTACCGCCGGGCGCTCAAAGATAGTATGCTGTAGCGCTGCCGGCGGCGCCTTTATTCGCGCCTTTATTCGAACTAACACGGAACACGGACCACGCAACACCATGGCTTCTCCCGTCACTCCCGGCCTGCTCATCTTGCACGGCAACCAGCTGGAGCAATTGCGCGCCGCGCTGTTCGACTGGCTGCGCAATCATCCGCTGGCGCCGCTCGAATCGGAAACCGTGCTGGTGCAGTCGAACGGGGTGGCTGAATGGCTGAAGATTTCGCTGGCCGAGGACGTTGGCGTCTGCGCCGCGACCCGGGTGGCGCTGCCGGCGCGCTTTCTGTGGGAAGCCTACCGCGCCATGCTGGGGCGCGACCAGGTGCCGCAGCGCTCGCCTTACGACAAGGCGCCGCTGACCTGGCGCCTGATGCGCTTGCTGCCGGTGCTGTTGAGCGAAGAAGTGTTTGCTCCGCTGCGTCACTTCCTTGGCGACGGCGATCCGGAGCGCCGCCTGCAGCTGGCCGAACGGATCGCCGACCTGTTCGACCAGTACCAGGTGTACCGCGCCAACTGGCTCGAGGACTGGGCCGGCGGGCGCAACGTGTTGCGCTGCGCCCGCGGCGAGCAAACGCCGCTGCCAGCCGACCAGTTGTGGCAGGCGGCGCTCTGGCGCGCGGTGGGCGCCAGCCTGTCCGAGGCGGAGCAGATGAGCGGCCGCGCCACCATCCACAACGCGTTTGTGCGCGCCATCGAACAAGGCGCGGCGCCTGTGTCCAGGCTGCCGCGCCGGGTCGTTGTGTTCGGCATTTCGGCGCTGCCGCACCAGACCCTGGAGGCGATTGCCGCGCTGTCGCGCCACTGCCAGGTGCTGCTGGCGGTGCCCAATCCCTGCCAGTTCTACTGGGGCGACATCATCGAAGGGCACGAGCTGCTCAAGGCGCGCCGGCGGCGCCAGCTGGCGCGCGGCGGCATCGACCGTTCCGGGGTTGCGATCGAGGACATGCATGCCCATAGCAATCCGCTGCTGGCGGGATGGGGCCGGCAGGGGCGCGATTTCGTGCGCATGCTTGACGAATTCGACAGCGAAGCGCAAGGCCGCTTCGGCAACCTGCGCGTCGATCTGTTCAGCGAAGGCGACGGCGACACCTTGCTCGGCCAGGTGCAGGCGGCGGTGCGCGACCTGCTGCCGCTGGGCGAACATCCGCGCGCCACAGGTGCAAATGCGCTCTCGCCGGGCGAGCGCTCGATCGAATTTCATGTCGCCCACAGCGTGCAGCGCGAAGTCGAAGTGCTGCACGACCAGCTGCTGTCGTGGTTCGCCTGCGCGGTAGCGCCGTCCTTGAGTCCGCGCGACGTGGTGGTGATGGTGCCTGACATCGACACCTTCACGGCGGCCATCCATGCGGTGTTCGACCAGCACAAGAAAAGCGACCCGCGCTTCATTCCGTTCGAGATCGGCGACGTCAAGGACCGCAGCGTCAAGCCGCTGCTGGTTGCGCTCGAATGGCTGCTGCGATTGCCGCAGCAGCGCTGCCGCCAGAGCGAGGTGCGCGACCTGCTCGACGTGCCGGCGCTGGCCGCGCGCTTTGGCCTGGGCGACGAAGACCTGTCGATGCTGGGCCAGTGGATCGAGGGCGCCGCGGTGCGCTGGGGCCTGGACCAGCAGCACCGCAACGGCCTCGGGCTCGGCTCGGCGGGCGAACAGAACGCCTGGATTTTCGGCGTGCGGCGCATGCTGCTCGGCTACGCCAGCGGCGCCGGCGCCAGTTTTCAGAACATTGAGCCGTATGCCGAAGTGGGGGGGCTCGACGCCGCGCTGGCCGGTTCGCTCGCCCAGCTGATCGACACGTTGCTGGCGTGGCGCGCCAGCCTGAGCGTCGAGCGCACGCCGGCCCAATGGGGCGTGCAGGCGCGCGCGCTGCTGGCGGCTTTTTTCGACGCCTCGAGCGAAGCCGACCGCCTGACCGTCGGCCAGCTGGACGACGCCCTGCAAGCCTGGCTGGAAACCTGCAACAGCGCCGAATTTGCCGAAGCGGTGCCGCTGGGGGTGCTGCGCGAAGCCTGGCTCGGCGCGCTCGACGAGCCGACTCTCACCCACCAGTTCGTCTCCGGCGGCGTGACGTTCTGCAGCCTGATGCCGATGCGGGCGGTGCCGTTTCGCGTCGTCTGCCTGCTCGGAATGAACGACGGCGACTTCCCGCGCCGGGCGCAGCAGGCCGATTTCGACCTGCTGACCTTGCCCGGCATGGCTCGCCCGGGCGACCGCTCGCGCCGCGACGACGACCGTTACCTGATGCTCGAGGCGTTGCTGTCGGCGCGCGAGAAGCTGTACGTCAGCTGGGTCGGGCGCAACGTGCGCGACAACAGCGAGCAGCCGGCTTCGGTGCTGGTGTCACAGCTGCGCGATTACCTGGCTGCCGGCTGGAACCTCGACCTGAAAACCATGACCACCGAGCACCCGCTGCAACCGTTCAGCCGCCGCTATTTTGAGCAGGGCGGGCTGGTGACGTATGCCGGCGAGTGGCGCGCCGCGCACGCCGGCGCGCCGGCGCAGGACGACAGCGTGCTGCCGCCGTTCGAGCTGGACGCCGGCTACCGCCTGAAACTGGGCGAGCTGGCGAATTTTTTGCGCCAGCCGGCGCGCTACTTCTTCCGGCGCCGGCTCGGCGTCTGGTTCACTGACGCGGCGGCGTTGGGCCAGGACGAGGAGCCGTTCTCGTTCAATGCGCTCGAGCGCTACATGCTTGAAGACAGCCTGCTCGAGGACAGTCTGCTCGAGGACAGCCTGGTCGACGGCAGCGGCGCTGGCGACGCGCACGGCGACGTGCGCGCCAGCCTGACAGCGCGCGCCGCCAGGCTGGGACGCGAAGGCGTGCTGCCGATCGGCCTGATCGGTCGCGAATGGCAGCAGCAGCTGGTCGACGCCCTGGTGCCGGTGCGCACCGCGTGGCTGACGCTGGGGGCGCGCTTTCCGACCCCGGCGCAAAAGCTGCCGATCGTCCTGGATCTCGACGGCATCGAGCTCGACGACTGGATCGATAAGCTGCGCACCAACCGCCATGCCACCGCGTCGCTGCTGCAGATCTCGTCGAAGGTGCTGGACAAGAAAGGTGGACCGCGCGGCGACAAGCTGATCGGCCCGTGGGTGCGCCAGCTGGCCGCCGCCGCGTGCGGCCACCAGGTCACCGGCATCCTGGTGGCGCGCGACGCGGTCGTGACGATGGCGCCGCTCGAGGCGCAGCAGGCGCGCACGGAACTTGCCGCGCTGGTCACGCTGTGGCGGAAAAATCTCGACCGGCCCTTGCCTGCGGCCTGCAAGACGGCGCTGGCCCTGCTGCGCGACGGTGACGCCCGCGCCACCTATGACGGCGGGTTCGAGGTGTCCGGCGAGGTCGACGACCTGTGCCTGGCGCGGCTGTGGCCCGACTTTGCCGCGCTCAGCGCAAGCGGCGACTTCACTGCCACCGCCGCAGCGTTGTACGGCCCGCTGGCCAACTGGCTCGACAAGCACATCGAGGTCACGCCAATGGGCGCGGAAGCGGACCAGGCACCAGCGGCAGACCAGGCGCCAGCAACACATTCCACGACACCGGCGAAACCGACATGAGCGAGCTGCTGCAACCCTTGACGTTTCCGCTGCACGGCTCGCGCCTGATCGAGGCCAGCGCCGGCACCGGCAAGACCTGGACCATCGCCGCCCTCTACCTGCGGCTGGTGCTCGGCCACGGCAGCAGCGGCCCGGACCAGGGGGACAGCACCGGCAGCGGCTTCGGCCGCGCGCTGCTGCCGTGCGAAATCCTGGTCATGACGTTTACCCGCGCGGCCACGCGCGAACTGTCGAACCGGGTGCGCGATCGACTGGTTGAAGCGGCCGCCTGTTTTCGCAGCGCGGATGAATGCACCGATCCGTACCTGGCCGCGCTGGCGGCGTCGTATCCGGGCCACGCCGGGCGCCAGCAGGCGGCGCACCGGCTGATGCTGGCCGCCGAGACGATGGACGAAGCGGCGATCTTCACCATCGACGCCTGGTGCCAGCGCATGCTGCGCGAGCATGCGTTCGACAGCGCCAGCCTGTTCGACGAAGAACTGGTCAGCGACGAACGCGCGCTGTTCGAGGACGCCGCCCACGACTACTGGCGGCAGAACGTCTACCCGTTGCATGCCGGCGCGCTGGCCGCGCTGATGGCGTGCTGGCCGAACGTCGGCGCGCTGAAGCAATCGGTGCGCGACCTGGTGCGCCGCATTCACCTGCTGGGGGAGGTGCCAAACGAAGCGCTGGCGGCGCTGATCGCGCGCGTCGAGCGCGCCCAAAACGCCGAACTGGCGCTGTTGAAGGACGGTTGGTGCGAGCGCGCCAACCAGATGGAGCAATGGATCGCCGGCCAGCGCGCGCTGGCGCCGAAGTGCTTCAACGGCAACAAGCTGCGCCCCGACTCGCTCGTCAAGTGGTTCGAGGCGCTGCGCGCGTGGGCGCTTGACCCAACGATGGTGATGCCGGCGCTGACCGACACCGCCTGGCACCGCCTGACGCCTGATGGCATGGCAGACGCCTGCAGCAAGGGTTTTGCCAGCGCGGCGCCGGCCTGTTTCGAGCACACCACCGACCTGTGGGAAGCGCTGAAGGCGATGGCTCCGCTGTCGCACGCCTTGTACGGCCACGCGGCGGCGTGCATCGCGCGCCGCATCGCCGAACTGAAGCAGAGCCGCCGGCAGTTCGGGTTTGCCGACATGCTCGAACGTCTGAAGGCGGCCCTCGAAGGCGAGAACGGCGTGCAACTGCGCGCGCGCATCACGGCGCAGTACCCGGTGGCGATGGTCGACGAGTTCCAGGACACCTCGCCCGACCAGTACGCCATTTTCAACCTGCTGTACCGGGTCGGCGCGAACGACCGCGCCCACGGCCTGTTCCTGATCGGCGACCCGAAACAGTCGATCTACGGTTTTCGCGGCGCCGACATCAACAGTTACCTGGCGGCGCGCGCCTCGACCGCCGGCCGCCATTATCAGCTCGGCACCAACTACCGCTCCACCGCGGCCGTGGTGGCGGCGGTCAACCAGCTGTTCCTGCACGCCGAGCACGGGTTCGCCGCCGGCGCCTTCAAATTCAGGCAGGGCGAGGTCAATCCGCTGCCGTTTGACGCGGTGACGGCGCACGGCCGCAGCGAGCGCCTGGTCGGCGTCGCCGGGCCGTTCGAGGCGCTGGCGGTGTGCAGTTCGGCGCGCGACGACATGGGCTCGATTGAATGCCGCGAGTTTTTCGCCCACCACTGCGCCGAGCACATCGTCGCGCTGCTGAACGACGCGCAGGCCGGTTTTGCGCACGCCGGCGCGTTCACCCGCCTGGTGCCGGCCGATATCGCCATCCTGGTGCGCGACCGGCGCGAGGCGCAAGCAATCCGGCGCGCGCTGGCGCAGCGCAAGGTGCAAAGCGTTTATTTGTCGGACAAGGATTCCGTCATCGACAGCGTCGAGGCGGCCGACATGCTGCGCTGGCTGCAGGCGGTCGCCAGCCCGCTCGACGGTGGCTTGGCGCGCGCCGCCTTCGCCACCCGCACGGCCGGTCTGTCGCTGGCGGCGCTGGCGCGCATCGCGGCCGACGAACTGGCGTGGGAACAACGCGTCGAGCAGCTCAAGGCGCTGCACGCAATCTGGCAGCGCCACGGCGTGCTGGCGATGCTGCGCCGCTTCGTGCACGAACTTGACCTGCCGTCGAGTTTGCTGCGCGAGGCCGGTGGCGAGCGCCGCCTGACCAACTTGCTGCACCTGGCCGAACTGCTGCAATCGGCCAGCCGCGGCCTCGATGGCGAGCAGGCGCTGATCCGCTGGTTCGCCGAGCAGGTGGCCGGTTTTGGTGAGCGCGGCGACGGCGGCGAAGGCGGCGAAGAGCGCGTGCTGCGCCTCGAAAGCGACGCCGACCTGGTCAAGGTGGTCACGGTGCACAAGTCGAAAGGGCTCGAATACCCGCTGGTCTACCTGCCGTTCGCCGCCACCGCGCGCAAGACCGACCGCCGCAACCGCAGCTTCTTCGAGTTCGTCGACGCCGGCGCCAGGCGACGGCTCGACCTGGCGCTGTCGGACGAGGCTTTGGTGGCGGTCGACCGCGCCCGCATCGAGGAAGACTTGCGCCTGCTGTACGTCGCGGTGACGCGCGCGCGCCACTTTTTGTGGCTCGGCGTGGCGGCGGTGGCGGCCCGGAAGGCCGGCGAAAACAAGCTGCACGAATCGGCGCTCGGCTACCTGCTCGGCGGCGGCGCGCCGATCGCCGCGCTGGACATGAACGCGCGCTGGGAAGTGCTGTGCGGCGCCTCCGCGACGATCGACCTGAAGGCGTTGAACGCGCCCGAGGGCGTGACCATGCTGGCGCGCCAGCCGGCGCAAACGCCGCTGGTCGACGCCGCCGTGTTCAACGCCCGCTTCGAGCGCAACTGGACGGTCGGCTCGTTCACGTCGCTGACGCGCCAGGCGGGCGCGGCGCCGATGCGCGCTAAGGAAGAGACGCTGCTGGAAGAAGCGCACGTGCAGGCGCAAGCGCCCAGGCAGGCCAGCGGACCGATCCAGGATACGCCGTGGCACCGCTTCCCGCGCGGCGCCGCGCCGGGCAATTTTTTGCACGAGCAGCTCGAGTGCCTGGCGCTGGAGGGTTTTTCCAGCGTCCACGAGAGCGGGTTCGACGCGCGCCTGGGCGCGCGCTGCGAACGCGCCGGCTGGGGCAACCGCAAGGACGACGCCATCGCCTGGCTGCGCGAAATCGCCATCACGCCGCTGCCCCAGCTTGGCGCCTCCTTGTCCGAACTCGGCGCCGTGCTGCCGGAGATGGAATTCTGGTTCCCCAGCCGCCACCTTGACAGCGCTGCGCTCGACCGGCTCTGTACGCGCAGCCTGCTCGACGGGGCAGGGCGCCCCGCGCTGCCCGAACGTGAACTGCACGGCATGCTGAAAGGCTTCGCCGACCTGGTGTTCGAACACGCGGGACGCTACTGGGTGCTGGACTACAAATCGAACGCGCTCGGCGCCAACGATGCCGCCTACAGCGGCGCTGCGATGGCGGCCGGGATGGCGGCCCACCGCTACGACGTCCAGGGCGCGATTTACATGCTGGCCTTGCACCGTTTGCTGCGCAGCCGGCTGGGTGAACACTACGATCCGGCGCGCCAGCTCGGCGGCGCACTGTTTTTGTTCCTGCGCGGGATCGCCCACCCGCCAACGCGCGGCTGCTATCTGCTCAAACCCGACCTGGCTTTACTCGATGGCATCGAGCAACTGTTGGGCGTCGACCTGGGTGTTGACCCGGGCGTCGACATGGCTGGGGACACAGGTGGGGACAAAGTCGGGGACGCCGCCGGGGACACAGCTTGCAGGAACACATATTGAGCAATCAGATCGACACCCTGTGGGCTGAAGTGGAAGCCTTGACCGAGGCGGGCCAGCTGCGCCGGCTGTCGGGCGCCTTTGCGCGCTTCATCGCCTCGCTCGGCCCCGCCGCGCCATCCCTGGCGCTCGCTTGCGTGCTGCTGTCCGAACTCGAAGGGCGCGGCCACAGCTGCCTGATGCTGGACGAACTGGTCGACGACCCGGCCGCGCTGATGGGCTGGAGCGATGAGCAGTGGCGCGCGCTGGCCGGCGCCTGCGCCGCCCTGCCGGAAAGCGTCCCGGCGTGGCGCGCGCAGCTGTCTGGCGCCGCCCAGGTGTGGCAGGCGGGCAAGCCCGGTTTCGACCAGCCGCTGGTGCTCGACGGCGAGCGGCTGTACCTGCGCCGCTACTGGCGCGACGAGACGCTGGTGGCCACCAGCATCGCCGCGCGCGCGCGGGCGCACCGGGCCGTCGACGCCGGCCTGGTGCGCACCTGGCTCGACATCCTGTTCACCGCCCCCGGCACTCCTGGCGCCGACGCGCCGGACTGGCAGAAGCTGGCCTGCGCCATCGCCATGCGCCGCGCGGTCGCGATCATCACCGGCGGTCCGGGCACCGGCAAGACCTACACCGTGGCGCGCCTGCTGGCGCTGCTGTTCGCGCTGGCGCCCGACGCCAGCCGCCAGCGCATTGCGCTGGCGGCGCCGACCGGCAAGGCGGCGGCGCGCCTGAAGCAGTCGATCGACAAGGCGCTGAACGAACTGGCCGACAAGGTCGGCGACCTGCTGCCGCTGCGCGAACTGACCAGCCGCATGGGTGATGCGCGCACCCTTCACGGCCTGCTGGGGGCGCGGCCCGACACGCGCGCTTTTGCCCACAACCACGCCAATTTGCTCGACGTCGACGTGCTGATCGTCGACGAGGCCTCGATGGTGCACCTGGAGATGATGGCGGCCCTGCTCGACGCGCTGCCGGCCGGGGCGATGCTGGTGCTGCTGGGCGACAAGGATCAGCTGGCGTCGGTGGAGGCGGGCGCCGTGCTGGGCGACTTGTGCCATGACGCCGAGGCCGGTGGTTACGACGCCGCCACGCTCGCGTACGCCCTGGCCGCCAGCGGCGAAGCGATTCCGCCGCAGTTGCAAGGCGGCGCCGGCGCGCTGGCGCAGCAGACCGTGATGCTGCGTCACAGCCGCCGCTTTGGCGGCCCGATCGGGCAACTGGCGCTGGCGGTCAACCTGGGTGACGTCGCGCGCGCCGAGGCAGTGCTGCGCGCTGGCGGCGAGGCGGTGCGCTGGATTGAACACGCGCAGCAGGAGGACGTGCTGCTTCTGGCCGGCGAAGGCTACCGGCCCTGCTTAGAGCTGATCGCCGCGGGCAAGGGGATGGGCGAAGGCGAAGGCCACGACGGCTGGGTGCGCAGCGTGCTGCAACGCTTCGAGTCGTTTCGCCTGCTGTGCGCGGTGCGCGAAGGCGAGTGGGGCGTCGCCGGCGTGAACGCGGCGATCGAGCAGCGTCTCGATTCGGCGCGCCTGATCCGCCGGCGCGGCGAGTGGTACGTGGGGCGCCCCGTCATGGTGACCCGCAACGACTACGGCACCCGCGTCTTCAACGGCGATATCGGGCTGACCCTGGCGGACCCCGGGCGGCCCGACTCGCTGCGGGTGTATTTTCTGGTCGGCGACACGGTGCGCAGCGTGCTGGCGACGCGCCTGCGCCATGTCGAGACGGCGTTCGCCATGACGGTGCACAAGGCGCAAGGTTCGGAGTTTGCGCACACCGTGCTGGTGCTGCCCAAGGCGGGCGGCGCAATGCTGGCGCGCGAGCTGGTGTACACCGGGATCACGCGGGCGAGCAGGCAATTTACGCTGGTGTCGCCGGCCAGCGCGGTGCTGGCCGAGGCGATTGGCCGCAAGACCCAGCGCGCCAGCGGCTTGCGGAGCATGCTGGAGCAGTAAAAATACCGCCGCCGCCAACCTTACGCGCGGCGGTGGCGCGCCTTGCCGTGCTTGGCGATGCGGGTGCGCAGCGACTTCCTGGCGGCGCGGTCTTCGGCGCGCGGATGGGCGCGGGCGGCACGAACGTCTTCGCCGCCCATGAATCGGCGGATCGACACCGCATCGAAAGCGCGCACCGACGACGCACTGGCGTTGAGCAGCACCAGGGTGGCGTTCTTGCCGGCCGCCTTGATGCGCATGATCAGGCAGCGCCCGGCTTCTTCGGTGTAGCCGGTTTTCGACAGGCCGATGTCCCAGCCCTTGGCGCCGACGAAGCGGTTGGTGTTGTGGTATTCGACGCCGCGGCCGTTGATGTTGATGATGTCCTTCGAGTCGGTCGTGATGCGGGCAATTTCCGGATAAGCGGAGGCGGCAACCGCCATTTTCACCATGTCGGACGCACTCGAGCGGTTGTCCGGCGACAGGCCGGTCGGCTCTTCGATCGAAGTCTGGGTCATGCCGAGCGCGGCGATCTTGGCCTTGACGGCGGCCTTGAACGCTTCAGTGCCGCCCGGGTAGGTGCGACCGAGCGAGGCGGCGGCGCGGTTGTCCGACGACATCAGCGCCAGCTGCAGCACGTCGCGGCGGGCGATGCTGGCGCCGACCGGCACCCGCGAGGTGCTGTGCTTGAGCATGTCGACGTCCACCTTGTCGATCGAGATCGGCGCGTCCATGTCCTGTCTGGCGTCGAGCACGACCATCGCCGTCATCAGCTTCGTCAGCGAGGCAATCGGGACGACGGCGTTGGCATTTTTCTCGATCAGGACCTTGCCGGTGTCGTCTTCGACGACGAGCACCGATTGCGATCCGTACGCACCGGCATAGGCGGACGCGGCTGAGATCGACAGCAGGACGGTGGCGAACAATTTTTTCATCTGGGCAGTTTCATTGGGTGCTACGGGTCATTATCAGGCGCCGGGGCGACAGCTGCGCGACATGAAAATGGTCTAACTTTGCAGTAAATTTATATTTTATGCAACTTTATCTGTGAAGCGACTTAAGCTGTGAAGCAACTCAGGCTATGGAGTATCTACGTATTGCGGGAAGATAGCACCAAGCCCGAAGTGTGTCTAGGCGCATATATGGAAACCGGTCGCAAGTTCATAATTTTATGGAAAAAAACCCTGCGTTGCGGCAGAGCCTTTTTAAATAAGCAAGCTGTGCGGAAAAATTACTGCGGCTGGTAAATCTTGTCGAATTCGGCGCCGTCGTCGAAATGCTTTTTTTGCGCCTGTTTCCAGCCGCCAAATAATTCGTCGACCGTAAACAGCGCAATCGGCTTGTGGTTGGCGGCGTATTTCTTCGACACGGCGGCCGAGCGCACGCGCATGAAGTGCTTGGCGCCGATCTCCTGGCCGACTTCAGAGTACAGGAAGTTCAGATACGCTGTCGCCTGCTTGCGCACGCCGCGGCGGTCGACGACCTTGTCGACGACGGCAACCGGCGACTCGGCCAGGATCGAGGTCGGCGGGTAGACCACTTCGAAGTTGTCGCCCAATTCCTGGCGCACCAGCTGCACTTCGTTTTCGAACGTGACGAGGGCGTCGCCAATTTCGCGCTGCGTGAAGGTGGTGGTGGCGGCGCGCCCGCCGGCGTCGAGCACCGGCACGTTCTTGAAAATGCGCCCGACCAGCTCGCGCGCCTGTGCTTCGGTGCCGCCTTTTTTCAACACCGAGCCCCAGGCGGCCAGGTAGGTGTAGCGGCCGTTGCCGGCAGTCTTCGGATTCGGAATCACCACCTTGATTCCGGGTTTGGCGAGGTCGTCCCAGTTCTTGATCTGTTTCGGATTGCCCTTGCGTACCAAAAATACCATGGTCGAATAGTACGGCGCGGCGTTGTTGGGGAATTTTTTGGCCCAGTCGGGCGCAACCAGGCCGCGGTCGGACAGCATGTCGATGTCGTTTGCCTGGTTCATCGTCACCACCGACGCTTCCAGCCCGTCCGCCACCGAGCGCGCCTGCTTGCTCGAGCCGCCGTGCGACTGCTTGACGACGACGGTGTCGCCCGTCTTCTTCTTGTAGTCGGCGATGAACGCCGGGTTGATTTCCTTGTACAGTTCGCGCGCCACGTCGTAGGACACGTTGAGCAATTCGGCATCGGCGGCGCGGGCGCCGGCGCCGGCGAAAGGCAGCGCCAGCGCGCCGAGGGCGAAGGTTACGCCCAAGGTCGATTTGAAGAACCCGGCAAGGAGCCGGCGGCGTGGATGGCGTGGATGGCGTGGATGGAGCGGCGTAGCAGTGGTCATCGTGTCCTCGTGTGTGCAGTGTTGATAATATGGAAGAGCATGGTCTAGCCTGAATTTTGCATAAAAAAGGGCAAGAATGCCGTAAGTGATTGATAAAATGTGAGTTATTGAGAAACACAATTTACAACACGAACGCCACCTTGCCCGACATGAATTCTACTCCAGAACAG
>Ga0326734_1000004_pt1 | contig 89985 bp, 84 predicted proteins | sample 15_GP2_1315_FD_207944 | JGI IMG/M metagenome (GOLD analysis project Ga0326734, IMG submission 207944) | Glacier ice microbial communities from Ngari, Tibet, China - 15_GP2_131.5 | ecosystem: Environmental > Aquatic > Freshwater > Ice > Glacier | place: China: Ngari, Tibet | collected 2018-07-18 | reverse complement strand
TGGAAACAGGCCAAGTATTTTTGGCGTAAATTCACCCGCCTGACCGGCAGCGCCTTGGTCGACGAGGTTAATTCCCTGATGACAAATTATGGAACGGAATTTACAATAAATTTCCGGTAACTACTTAGCGCTATCGCAACCGGGGTCTGACCCTGAAGGTTCCTGAAGGTCCGCCCCCTTTGGCCGGGCCGGAGCCCCATGTTATAGTGCCGCCCATGCAAAAAAAGCCTGCCAAAACCCCGGTTCACCGGCCGCCGCCGCCGCAACATGTGCGCATCATCGGCGGCGCCTGGAAACGCACCCAGCTGCCGGTGCTGGACGCCCTCGGCCTGCGTCCGACCCCCGACCGGGTGCGCGAAACCGTGTTCAACTGGATCAGCCACCAGTGGGGCAACGACTGGAGCGCCGCCGTTGTGCTGGACCTGTTCGCCGGCAGCGGCGCCCTCGGTTTCGAAGCGGCCAGCCGCGGCGCCCGCTCGGTGGTGATGGTCGACGCCCATACGCCGGTGGTGCGCCAGCTCGAGGTCATCAAGGACAAGCTTGCTGCCGACGCCGTCACCCTGGTGCGCGCCGACGCGCTTGCCACTGCCCAGTCGATGGTGCTGCGCGGCCAGCGTTTCGACCTGGTGTTCCTGGATCCGCCGTACCAGCAGGCGTTGCTCGAAAAAGTGCTGCCGCTATGTGCCGGCTTGCTCAACGACAATGCCCTGGTGTATGTCGAGTCGGGGGCGGCGCTGCCGTTTGGCGCCGACAGCGATGCTGACAATCATGCTGAAAACCACCATGACAGCGGCGCATTGGCAGGCGCGGCGACGCCGCACTGGCTGGCGCCGTGGGAAGCGATTCGTGCCGACAAAGCCGGCATCGTGTTCTATCAGCTGCTCAGGCTGCGCGCCGCCTGAGCGGGCATAAGCTGGCGCTGGTTGTTCCAAGTTTTTGTAAGTTGTTGTAAAACCACTAGGCAAAGCAGCCAGTCTCGGCCTTTTGCCGGAGTGGGCAGCAAATTTTGAGGCATAATGCGCGTTCTATATTGGTGCATCTCTCGAAGGAGCCGCAATGGTTGTAGCCGTCTATCCAGGAACCTTTGATCCGCTCACACGAGGCCACGAAGATCTGGTGCGCCGCGCGTCCGGACTGTTCGAGAAGCTGATCGTGGGCGTGGCCGACAGCAAGAACAAGCAACCGTTCTTTTCGCTCGGCGACCGCCTCGAGATCGCCAACGAGGTGCTGGGCCATTATCCGAACGTGCAGGTCGAAAGCTTTTCCGGCCTGCTCAAGGATTTCGTCCGCAAGCACGATGCGCGCGTCATCGTGCGCGGCCTGCGCGCGGTGTCCGACTTCGAATACGAATTCCAGATGGCCGGCATGAACCGTTACCTGCTGCCGGATGTCGAAACCTTGTTTTTAACGCCGTCCGACCAGTACCAGTTCATTTCGGGCACCATCGTGCGTGAAATCGCCATCCTGGGCGGCGACGTTTCCAAGTTTGTCTTCCCCTCGGTCGACCGCTGGCTGCAGAAAAAAATCGCCGCCATGGCGCCGCCGACGGAATAGACGGAACAAACACAACAGATCCAGGCGCCAGCATGGCTTTACTGATTACCGACGAGTGCATCAATTGCGACGTGTGCGAGCCCGAGTGCCCGAACGACGCGATTACCATGGGGGCGTCGATTTACGAAATCGACCCCAGCAAGTGCACCGAATGCGTCGGCCATTTCGATGCGCCGCAATGCCAGCAGGTGTGCCCGGTCGAGTGCATCCCGTTCAACCCGGCCTGGCGCGAAACGCCGCAACAGTTGCGCATCAAGTACGAACGCCTGATTGCCGCCAAGGCTTGATGGCCGATCGTTGACCGCTGCGGCGGCAAGTTGAAAATTTAAAAATTGGGCCGCAGCTGGTGTACTCTTTTACCCTTCATGGTGGATCACGATCTGGAGGCAACAAGATGGCAAACAGTACATTCGGCTTCAAAGCCTTGCTGGCCGGCGCCGTGATGGCGTGTGCATTGCTGCAACCGGCGGCAGCGGCCGAGATCAGCGGCGTCAGGTTCGACGACACGGTGAAGGTGGCCGGCAAGGAATTGAAGCTGAACGGCGTCGGACTGCGCACCAGGTTCATCGTCAAGGTCTACGCGGCCGGACTGTACTTGCCTGAGAAAAAGAACACCGTCGCCGACATCATGAGCCTGGAAGGTCCGCGCCGCCTGACGCTGGTGATGATGCGCGACATCAGTTCGGACGATTTCAGCCAGTCCTTCATGACCGGACTGAACAACAATATCGACAAGGCCGAGAAATCCAGGTACCTCACGCACATCAGCAAGTTCGGCGAAATGTTCGGCGCCATCAACGGCCTGAAGAAGGGCGACGTGCTGCACATCGACTGGATCCCCGGCACCGGCACCCAGTGCGAGCTGAACGGCAAGAAGATCGGTGAAGCACTGCCGGACGTGAATTACTACAACGCGGTGCTGAAGATCTGGCTGGGCGACAAGCCGGCCGACAGCGCGCTCAAGCCGGCACTGCTGGGCGAAGCGCGCTAAACGGCGACGTTTTACGTTTTACGTTTATATAAGCAAAGCAAAGCAAAGCAAAGCAAAAGCGAAAAAAACGCGGCGCCAGGGTTTCCCGGCGCCGCGTTTTTTTGCAACAGCAATACAGAACTGCTCAGCCGCTCAACCGCGCGCCGCCATCGCCCGCAGTTCAGCGGCGTCGTTGGGGCCTTGCGATGCATTGATCATCCGCTGGAACAGTTGGGCGTCGCGCATCTGGCGGCGCGCCGCTATTTCATCGCGCGTTCGGTGCGGCCGCACCACCAGCACCAGCGCGCGGGCAATTCCCGACAGCAGCGGGCGAAACAGCATCACCAGGGCGGCCAGCGCGGCCAGGCCCAGGGCGCCACGGACAAAGGGCAGTAGCGGCAAATCGGCCGGGAGGGCGGTTTGAAAAAAACTGGCAGTAAAAGACACGGTGTTCCTGAGCAAAAATAGTTATTGACAGCAACTATAGTGCAATGCAGCATATAAATCTAATTCCAATATCTGATACCGATTATATATACCGTGAATGGAATCAGGTATATTCGAGGCTAGCGGCGCGCCGTGCTTTGCCTTCCCGATCGTTGTCATCCCCCACCTTATCTTCTTACCATGAGCTTCCTGACGCTTGACCTGAACCTGCTGCGGGTGTTCGACGCGGTGATGACGGAGCAAAACCTGACCCGCGCCGCCGGCCACCTGGCGATGACGCAGCCGGCCGTGTCGAACGCCATCAAGCGCCTGCGCGAAAGCCTCGGCGATGATTTGCTGATCCGCACCGCCTACGGCGTCAAGCCGACGCCGCGCGCCGAATCGCTGTGGCCGGCCGTGCGCCAGGCGCTGGCCGGGCTCGAAGCGGCGGTCACGCCGGGCACCTTCGATGTGTCGAAAGCGAACGCGACGTTCCGCATGGCAATGGCCGACGCCATGGCCGCGTTCTGGCTGCCTTCGCTGATGCGCTCGATCGAAAGCGAGGCGCCGGGGGTCAGCGTGCGGATGGTGCCGTTGACCACGCGCGAACCGCGGCCGATGCTGCTGCGCGGCGACATCGACCTGGCGGTGGGATTTTTTCCCGGCGTGGCGGCCCAGCTGTCGTCCGACACCGGTTCGCCGATCCGCCATGAGCGCCTGTATTCCGGCCGCTATGTGTGCGTGATGCGCAAGAACCATCCGCTGGCGCAAGCCGACCTGACGCTCGACACCTACTGCGCGGCGAACCATCTGCTGGTCAGTTTTTCCGGCCGGGCCCACGGCCTGACGGACGAAGCGCTGGCCCAGCTCGGGCGCGAACGGCGCATCTTGCTGACGGTGAACCAGTTCTTTACCGCCGGCCGGGTGGTGGCCAATTCTGACCTGATCACGGTGCTGCCGAAGCACCTGATCGCCTCGACTGGCATGGCCGACGCGCTGGTGTGGCGCGAATTGCCGTTCACCTTGCCGGCGGTTCACCTCGACATGCTGTGGCACGAGCGCGACGCCCGCAGTCCGGCCCACGTGTGGCTGCGCCGCCATCTCGAATCGATGGGCACGCCGGCGACGGCGCCGGTGCCGGCGGCCTGAGCACTCACGCAGTGCCAGCCGCCTGAGCACCGCCTGAGCACTTACGCGGAGCTGGAGCGGTAACCGACGCGAAAGCCGCCCCAGTGCTGGCCGTCGACATAGATCGGCGCCGACAGGTCGTGCATCACTTCGCCCGTATCGCGCTTGTAGGTTTGCAGCAGAAACGCCCGGGTGTTCGATCCGCAGCGCGCACCGGTGCGGTCGTTGAAGATGCGCTTGGTGCGGTTGTGGAGGATGTCGACGTCATAATTGCCCGTCAGCGGCTGCGAGAATTTCTTGTTGTGAGTGGGAAAATAGCCCCGGTCATCGACCGCGCCGGCGTACGCCAGCTGCGGCATGCTGCCCAACAAGGCTTCCTGCAGTTCCGGCAAAACGCGGTCGGTGAAGGCGTCGAAACGGCTGTTGTGCTTGGGCGGATCGGTGTTCGGAATCGGCTTGTAGCGGCGCTCGAACAGCGCCGCGCGGCTGATGGCGCCGGAGCGGATCGCCGCGCTGAACAGGCGCCCGACTTGGTCGGCGGCCATTTGCGCAGCGACGCGGATGGCGTCGTGCGGCGTCTGCACCGACGATTCGCCGAGCGCGCCGGCGATCGATTCGGCCTGTTCCGCCAGTGCCATCGCCGAGCTGGCCGCACGCGGCAATTCGGCATTGGTCGACAGCATGCTGTCGCGGATCCTGGTCAGTGCTTCGGTGATCATCCCGGTGGTGTCGACGTGCACCCGCGCCGCCCTGGCAATCTGGCCGATTTCGTCTTCCGACACCGCAGCCGACTGCTCGATGGTGCCGAGCAGCACGTGCACCCGCTCGACATTGCCGGCCGCCAGGCCCACCACCTCGGTCAGCGACACCATGCCCGCCGTGACCGCCGTCGTCTGCTCGTTGATGACGCGCACCATCAGGCTGATCTCGTCGGTCGCTTCCTTGGTGCGCAGCGCCAGCTGACGCACTTCGCCGGCCACCACCGCGAAGCCGCGGCCGTGTTCGCCGGCGCGCGCCGCCTCGATCGCGGCATTGAGCGCCAGCAGGTTGGTGCGCGCCGAAATCTCGCTGATCACCTGCGTGAAGCCGGCGATGCGGCGGGCCTTTTCCTGCAGCTCGGCCATGGCGGCGGCGCCCTTGCCGGCATCGGTGCGCGCGCTGCTGATGCGCTGCAGCCCCTGCTCGATTTCGGCGCGCCCGGCCACGCTTTCGCGGCGCACCTGCGCCGCCACCGTCACCGCCTGCTGTGCATTGGCGGCAATTTTCCGGGTGCTGAGGGCGACCTGGTGCGCGCTGGCGGCCACCTCGCCGGCAGTGCGCACATCCAGTTCGACCTTCTTCTTGACGGAATCGACGAAATACGACGTTTCCGCCGCGCCGATCATGATGTCGTCGATCGCGTGGCCGACCACGCCGATGAACGCGCGGCTGCGCGATGCCTCATCGCTGTCGCCGTTGCCGGCCAGCCTGGCCAGCACCAGGCTGGCGGCGCTGGCCAGCAGCGCAGCGGCCACCGGCCCGAGCACGCCCGGCACGGCCTGACCGAGCAGAAAAACGACGAGCGTGCTGGCACCGGCGGCGCCGGTCAGCACCAGCGCGGGACGGGCCTTTGCCAATGTTGCGTAGTTCATGTCTCCCCCGGTTGCGGCCCAGGGTTGCTGCGAACATGCATGCCGCGTGCGAGCGTGGCGTTGGCGTCACCCTGGTGTCAGATGAGGCCCAACTTACAGCATTGCATCGACAAGCTCAACATAATTTGCTTGCAGGAAATAGCTTTGTGCGCGTGAAGTTACATCAAAGCCACATCAAAGCTGCAGCACGCTACTTGATCGGCAGCTTGGTGGTGTTCTTGACTTCTTCCATCACCGCGTAGGTGTGGGTCTCGCGCACGCCCTTCTGCAGCAGCGTCTTGCCGAGAAATTCGCGGTACGCGGCCATGTCCTTCACGCGCGCCTTGACCAGGTAGTCGAAGCCGCCGGCCACCATGTGGCATTCCAGCACTTCGGGAATCAGCTGCACGCTGTTTTTAAACGCGTCAAACACTTCCGGCGTGGTGCGGTCGAGCACCACTTCGATGAACACCAGCAGCGACACGTCGAGCAATTGCGGATTGAGCTGGGCGGTGTAGCCCATGATGAAGCCCGATTCGTGCAGTTTGCGCACCCGCTCGAGGCAAGCCGCCGGCGACAGGTTGACCCTTGTGGCGAGCTCGACATTGCTAATGCGCCCGTCGTTCTGCAGTTCCGAGAGAATTTTCTTGCTGATCTTGTCCAGCATGTGCGGCCACCCCAGATTAATTTTATTTGGTCAAATTGTCTCACCAAAAACTATCTATTGCTAGTGCCGTGTAATACCAGAATTAATCCAGCAGAAATCGCACTACAATCGAATCAATTTCGTCACCCGCAATCGCGGCGGCGCCTGCTGCCGGCCGACGGCGTTTGGTTTCCTTCGTGTCGTTTCCTTTTTCATTAAAAGGATCTTCCATGCACACTGGCGCTGCCCCGGCGACCCTTTTTCTTCCCTTCGCCGCGTTGCGCGCCGAGATCAAACCGGTGCAGCCGCCGCTGCGCGCGGCCATCACGCGGGCGTACCGGCGCGACGAAGCGGCGGCGGTGGCATGGCTGCTGGCCGAGGGCGCGCGCACCAATGACGCGGCGCAAGCGCTGGCCCACACCCTGGTGGCGCGGGTGCGCCAACAACGCACCCGCGCGTCCGGCGTGGACGCGCTGATGCATGAATTCTCGCTGTCGTCGGACGAGGGCGTGGCGCTGATGTGCCTGGCAGAAGCGTTGTTGCGGATTCCCGACAGCGCGACCGCCGACCGCCTGATCGCCGACAAGATCAGCCGCGGCGACTGGCGCCGCCACCTCGGCGAGTCGCCTTCTCTGTTCGTCAACGCCGCCACCTGGGGCTTGCTGATCACAGGCAAGCTGGTCGGCACCAGCAGCGAGACCGGGCTCGGCGCGGCGCTCACCAGATTGATCGGCAAGGGCGGCGAAGGGTTGATCCGCAAAGGCGTCGACCTGGCCATGCGCATGCTCGGCAACCAGTTCGTCACCGGCCAGACCATCGACGAAGCACTGGCCAACAGCGGCGACAACGAAGCGCGCGGCTACCGTTATTCGTACGACATGCTGGGCGAAGCGGCGCTGACGGACGCCGACGCGCTCGCTTACTACGCCGCCTACGAAACCGCCATCCACGCCATCGGCAAGGCCGCGCATGGCCGCGGCATCCGGCATGGCCCGGGCATCTCGGTAAAGCTGTCGGCGCTGCACCCGCGCTACGTGCGCGCCCAGCATGCGCGCGTGATGGCCGAACTGCTGCCGCGCCTGCGCCGCCTGGTGCTGTTGGCGAAGCACTACGACATCGGCATCAATATCGACGCCGAGGAAGCCGAGCGCCTCGACATGTCGCTCGACCTGATGGAAGCGCTGGCGTTCGACCTGGACCTGGCCGGCTTCGACGGCATCGGTTTCGTCGTCCAGGCGTACCAGAAGCGCTGCCCGTTCGTGATCGACTACCTGGCCGATCTGGCCCGCCGCAGCGGCCGCAAGTTCATGGTGCGGCTGGTCAAAGGCGCGTACTGGGATGCCGAAATCAAGCGCGCCCAGGTCGACGGCATGGCCGGCTATCCGGTCTACACGCGCAAGGTCCACACCGACGTGTCGTACCTCGTTTGCGCCAGAAAACTGCTGGCCGCGAGCAGCCTGCTGTATCCGCAGTTCGCCACCCACAACGCCCATTCGCTGGCGCTGATCTACACCTGGGCCAAGCAGGACAACGTCGTCAATTACGAATTCCAGTGCCTGCACGGCATGGGCGAGTCGCTGTACGACCAGGTGGTCGGCGTTGACAAGCTCGACAAGGCTTGCCGGATCTACGCGCCGGTCGGATCGCACCAGACGCTGCTGGCCTACCTGGTGCGCCGGCTGCTCGAGAACGGCGCCAATTCGTCGTTCGTCAACCAGATCGTCGACGCCAGCGTATCGATCGAGGCGCTGGTGGCCGATCCGTTCGAGGCGGCCAGAAAGCTGGGCGGCGCGGCGCATCCGGGCATCGCGCTTCCAGGCGAACTGTTCGGCGCCGGGCGCCGCAATTCGTGTGGCATCGACCTGACGGATGAGGACGCGTTGACGAACCTTGCAGCGGCATTGGCGCAGCCGAACCTTCAGCCGCATGCGTACCGCGCGGCGCCGCTGATCGACGGCGCATTTTCCCCATCGGCATGGAACGCAGTTGTCAGGCAAGTCATCAATCCGGCCAACCATGACGACATCGTCGGTCACGTGCATGAAGCGTCGCTCGACAACGTCGACACCGCGCTGGCTGCCGCCGCCGCGTACGCCATGGAGTGGCAGCGCACGGCGCCGTCGCTGCGCGCCGAGGCGCTCGCCCGCGTGGCCGACCTGTTCGAAGCGCACTGCCACGGCTTGATGGCGCTGGCGGTGCGCGAAGCGGGCAAATCGCTGCCGAACGCGGTCGCCGAAGTGCGCGAGGCGGTGGATTTTCTGCGCTATTACGCGGCGCAAGTGCACGGCGCGGCGAACGTGGCGGCGCTGGGTCCCGTCGCCTGCATCAGTCCGTGGAATTTTCCACTCGCCATTTTTACCGGTCAGGTCGCCGCCGCGCTGGCGGCCGGCAACGTGGTGCTGGCCAAGCCGGCCGAACAGACGCCGTTGATGGCCCACCGCGCGGTCGAACTGCTCCACCAGGCCGGCATTCCGAGGGCGGCCTTGCAGTTGCTGCCCGGCCGCGGCGACGTCGTCGGCGCCGCACTCACTGCCGACGTGCGCGTGCGCGGGGTGATCTTCACCGGCTCGAGCGAGGTGGCGCAGCTGATCAACCAGACGCTGGCGCGGCGTTCGGTCGAAGAAGCGTGCGAACTGCCGCTGATTGCCGAAACGGGCGGCCAGAACGCGCTCATCGTCGACTCGTCGGCGCTGCCGGAGCAGGTCGTCATCGATGCGCTCAGCTCGGCGTTCGACAGCGCAGGCCAGCGCTGTTCGGCGCTGCGGGTGCTGTTTTTGCAAGAGGACATCGCCGACAAGACGATCCGCATGCTGCAAGGCGCAATGCAGCAGCTGCAGGTCGGCAATCCCGATCGCCTGGCCACCGACATCGGCCCGGTGATCGACGCCCAAGCGCGCGACAAGCTGCTGGCCCACATCGAGCGCACCAGGCGCTGCGCCAGGTCGAGCTTCGCGCTGGCGCTGCCGGCCGGCCTGGCGGCGCAGGGCAGTTTTGTTGCTCCCACCTTGCTCGAAATCGCCTCGCTCGACGAACTGACGCAGGAAGTATTCGGCCCCGTGCTGCACGTCATCCGCTACCGGCGCGCCGACCTCGCGCACCTGGTCGAGTCGATCAACGCCAGCGGTTTCGGACTGACGCTGGGCGTCCATTCGCGCATCGACGAGACGATCAACTTCATTACCTCGCACGCCCATGTCGGCAATATCTACGTCAACCGCAACATCGTCGGCGCGGTGGTCGGGGTGCAGCCGTTCGGCGGCGAAGGCACATCCGGCACCGGTCCGAAAGCCGGCGGCCCGCTGTACCTGAAGCGGCTGCAGCGCGCGGCGGCGCCGTTGCTGCAGCGGGAGCACCAGGAGCAGCAGGAGCAGCAGGAGCAGCAGGAAAACCAGGCGCGCGAGCAACAACACTCCGCGTCCGGGCTGACGTCGGCGCTCGATGAACTGCTGGGGTGGGCGCGCACCCATGGCCACCCGCGCGTCGTCACCCTCGCCGAGCACTACAAGGGCACCACGCCGGCCGGCACCACGCTCACGCTGCCGGGACCGACGGGCGAGCGCAACACGCTCGCCTTCGCTGCGCGCGGCAGGGTGCTGTGCGCCGCTTCGCACAGCGGCGTGCTGCTCAACGCGCTGGCGGCGGTGCTGGCCACCGGCAACCGCGCGCTGGTGCTGGCAGATTCGGCGCACCTAGTGCCGCAAGGCTTGCCGGCGCCGGTGCGCGCGCGCATCGACGTCGTCGCCAGCGTCGACACATGCGAATACCCGTTTCAAATTGCGCTGGTCGAGGCATCGACTGGCCCCAGCCACACGCTGCGCCCGCTGCTGGCGGGGCGGCAAGGGGCCATTGTCAGCGTCATCGATATCTCGGAAGACAGTGCGATCCCGTTGTGGCGCCTAGTGGCGGAGCGCGCGCTGTGTGTCAACACGAGCGCTGCCGGAGGTAACGCAAGCCTGATGACCCTGGGTCTGCAATGATGCACAAGCAAAGCTTCGCGGCAATAAAAGTGTGTTCTATAACCTGGAGAAAGACATGATCGCAGGCGTGCCAAAAGAGATCAAAAACCACGAATACCGGGTTGGCCTGACGCCGCCCAGCGTGCGCGAACTGACGTCGCGCGGCCACCAGGTGCTGGTGCAGCAAAACGCCGGCCTCGACATCGGTTTTCCCGACGAACAGTATGTCGCCGCCGGCGCTGCCATCGTTGCCACCGCGCAGGAAATTTTCGGCCGGGCCGACATGATCGTCAAGGTCAAGGAACCGCAACCGGGCGAATGTGCCATGCTCGGCGCTGGCCAGATCCTGTACACCTACCTGCACCTGGCGCCGGACCCGGAACAGACGGCGGCGCTGGTGCGCTCGGGCGCCATCTGCATTGCCTACGAAACCATCACCGGCGCCGGCGGCGGCTTGCCCTTGCTGGCGCCGATGAGTGAAGTGGCGGGGCGCATGGCGATCCAGGCCGGCGCCGCCCACCTCGAAAAATCGAAAGGCGGCATGGGTCTGCTGCTGGGCGGCGTGCCGGGCGTGGCGGCCGGTCACATCGTCATCCTCGGCGCCGGCGTGGTCGGCACCAATGCGCTGCAAATGGCAATGGGCACCGGCGCCCGCGTCACCGTGCTGGACAAGAACATCGACCGCCTGCGCCATCTCGACCTGATTTTCGGCAACCGGATTGCGACCCAGTATTCGAACGCGCAGGCAATCGAGGAAGCGGTGCTGTCGGCCGACCTGGTGATCGGCGCCGTGCTTGTGCCGGGCGCGGCGGCGCCAAAACTGGTCACGCGCGCCATGATTGCGCGCATGAAGCAGGGCGCGGTCGTGGTCGACGTCGCCATCGACCAGGGCGGCTGCTTCGAAACGTCGCACGCCACCACGCATGCCGATCCGACCTTCATCCTTGATGGCGTGGTCCACTATTGCGTCGCCAACATGCCTGGCGCGGTCGCCCGCACGTCCACGTTCGCGCTCAACAACGCCACCATCGGCCACGCCGTGGCGCTGGCCGAAAAAGGCTGGCAGCAAGCGATGCGCGACGATTTTCATTTGCGCAACGGCTTGAACGTGTGCCAGGGCAAGCTCACCTATCAGGCAGTGGCGCAGGCGCTCGACTATCCGTACGTTTCGGCCGAGTCGATGCTCGGTTAGACTTTTTCGACAACAAACTCGGCAACAAACGCTGCGCCAGCACCATCCTGGCAAAACCGCCGGACGATGTGAAAAGCGTAATGCGCGGCGACCGATTGCACGAAACGCAGAAAATCGATCGCCGCGTCTTCGTTGGCATTGTCGGAAATGGTGCGGATGACGGCGAACGGGATGCCGAGCTCGAAACACACCTGCGCCACCGCCGCCCCTTCCATTTCGACCGCCAGCAAACCCGGATGGGCGCCATTCAAGCGTTCGATCTGCGCCCGGCTGCTGACGAACTGGTCGCCGCTGGCAATCAGGCCGCGGTGCACCTTCGGCTGGCCGAGCCGGAAATCGCGCCGCTCGTTGACACCGATCGCCGCCAAAAAGTCGGTATCGACAAAACGCCCGGCCGCCAGGGCAAGCTGGCGCGACAGGGCGGCATCGGAATGGAAGTGCGCCAGGCCCGTCAACGGCACTTCGTAACGCGGGAACAGGGGGCTGGCGTCCATGTCATGCTGGACCAGCGATTCGGCGATGACGATGTCGCCAACCTGGACGCGGGCATCACCTGAACCGGCCACGCCGGTAAACAGGATGTGGGTAACTCCGAACTTTTCCACAAGCATGGTCGCCGTCATCGACGCCGCCACCTTGCCAATACGCGACAGCACGCACACGGCGTCGATCCCCCACAAACGGCCGATGGCATAGTCACGCATGCCGTGGATGACCGTGGCGGCCCCATCCATGGCCTGCACGAGGCCTTGCTGTTCCTCTCGAAGGGCGCTGATGATGCCTAAGCGCTTGATTTTATGCTTGTTCATGCTGTCCTGAAAAACGGTTTTCAAGGCTTGTCCACCAATTCGCCGCGTTTGTTGTTTTATATAAAGTAAGTATACAAAATTAGTAGTGATAGTAAACGCGCCATTTTTTGTGGATAACCCGGTTTTTATCAACAGGCTCAATGGCTTGCAGCGTTTACAAGTGTCCTGAAAAAGATTGTATCTGTGCTGGACGGTTGTTGGATAAAAATTCGTCCATCGCCAAATTGACCGGTTCTGCACAAAAGACGCTGTGGATATCCAGCCGCTTATCCACAGGCCGCCGCCGAACGGCATTGCCAGGATTGGACAGGCGCAGTCGGTCCTGGCTGACGATGGCAGTTTCGCAACTGCCCGTTTTGTCGAAACTGGCGCCTGTTCGAATTGTTGAGCACCTGCTTGCCTGCACAAAAAACAGTCATCCACTTCACCGCCGCTTTGACGACCGGGAGTGCTTGGCTTGCGAAGGCCTCGGGGTTTTCGACGGTTGTCGCTTTGTTTTTTGCTTTGTATTTGGTTTGTATTTGCGTTATTTTGCGCCTCGTCGGGTTTACCAAAAAAGTAGGTATACAAGATTAGTAGTAGTTGTTAACACAGCCTGTTTTCTGTGGATAAGCCCTGAAAAACGCGCAGAATCAGGCACTTGCAGCGGGTATAAAGCGGTTAACAACTTTGTATGGGCGCGGCACCGAATCTGGACAAAATTAGCGATGTGGATAAATAGGCAGTTATCCACAAATGGCGCCTGTGGATATTCATAGACTTATCCACAGGACGGGTCCGCGACTTTGCCCTGGCGCCGGCAAACCTGGTTGATCGGCTTTCGAATTGATGCTGCTTGTCGTCACCAGGCAACGTTGCAGCGCTGCAGCGCTGCCCACTGCTTGCAGTGCGCGCGCCTCCAGCGTGTTTCGTGCCAGGATTGCTGGCATCGGCAAGCTGCCACCGGTCACAGCGTACGCTGGCAAACAGGGCGGTCCGGACGGTGCTGTCCGCCATTGCCATTGCCATCGATGCCCGGCATCGCCGGCTTGGCCGCCCGGCCTGGGTCGGCTGTTCCTTCTTTACCAAAACAAGCAGGTATACAAGCTTAGTAATAGTAGTTAACACTGTCCTGTTTCTGTGGATAAGCGCTGAAAATCGAACCAGAACAAGCACTTGCATCCGGTATAAACTGGTTAACGACTTTGTATGAGGAAGGCATCGAATCTGGACAAAAATTGGCCTGTGGACAAAGTCGCGTTTGTCCACAAACGGTGCCTGTGGATATTCACGGACTTATCCACAGGCTGTTCTCCAGGCCGGGATGGGCTGGGCTTGCATCGGGCCATGCCGCGGGAGAGGCGCCTCTTTTCGATGCCGGCGTCGTTCAGACCTGGGCGGTGGCTGGTGTGTCGTCGAGCACGACGTAGGCGCCCGGGATGGTCAGCACGCAGCCGACCCCTTCGACGTGAAAGGTGAGGGTGCCGCTGCCTTTCAGTTCGTGGCGCAAGCTGCGCTCGATGACGACCGAGCCGAAGCCACGCCGCAAGGGCGGCACGACTGCCGGGCCGCCGTGTTCTTGCCATGTCAGCACCAGGTCGCCGCTTTGCGCCAGGCGCGACCATGTGATGTCGACGCTGCCGGCGGCAGTCGACAGCGCACCGTACTTGGCGGCATTGCTGATCAACTCATGCATGATCATGGTGAACGGCATGGCCGCTTTCGACAACAACCGGAAGTTGTCGCCGCGCATGCGGCCGGGGTGGTCCTGGTTCGACCTGAATGGCGCCATTTCGTCTTCGATCAGGCGGCGAACCGAGGCGCCCATTTTGCTTGATTCACCGAGCAGGTCGTGCGCATGGGCCATGGCGCGGATGCGCATTTCAAGGCCAAGGGCAAACTCTTCCAGCGAATGCGCTTGCGTCTTGGTCTGGCGCACCAGGGCTTGGATATTGGCCAGCGTATTTTTTACCCGATGGTCCAGTTCGGCCATCAGCATGCTCTGGCGCGCGAACGCCGCTTCGCGCTCCTGGCACGTGCCGTCGTCAATTTTTCGCGTCACGGTTTCCAGCAGCCACAAGCGAAAGACGTGGGCCGTGTCGATGTCCACCTCATCCCATGGGACCGATTGATGCCGCACTTGCGCTGCGTGGGGCGCGAACGAGGTGCGCGGCATCGGCACGGCGCCGTGCGGACCTGCTTCGGCAGGCTTGCGCGGGTCGCCAGCCCAGTTGATGTTGCGCACGACTTCGGGCCGAAACCACATCACGTAGTCGCCGCGTTGGTGCGACAAGGAGATGGCGAGCAGGCCGCACGCGGTGGCGCTCCATGCCACCGCCGGCGCATGCAGGGCGCCGAGCTGAAACGTGCCGAGCACCGGCTGATCGCGCGTATCGAGCCAGGCCAGCAGGGCGCCGATGGCCTCGACGTCGGGCGTCTGGCCCAGCGTGTGCAGCTTGCCGTCAAGCACGATCGCCGCACCGCCAGCGCCGATCAGATCGAGCAGCGTGACCTGGCCGGCAACCAGTTCGGTGGCAATGTCGTTTGCCAGCGGCACGTTGTCGGCGAGGGCGGCCTGGACGCGCTGATGCTCGATACGTCTCCTGGCAGCCGCGCTGGCGATGCGGGCATCGAGCTGCAGCGAAAAAAGTTGGGCAAACAATTCGCACGCCAGACGCAAGTCCGGCGCCACATGGCGCGACGTGCTGTTGTGGCAGACAACCAAGCCCCACAAGGTGTCGCCGATCATGATTGACAGCGACATGGAGGCGGCCACTCCCATGTTGCGCAAATAATACAGGTGCAGTGGCGACACGCTGCGCAACGCGCAGTGGCTCATGTCGAGCGGCGTGCCACTCGTGCCGATCACCGCCGGCAGCAGCGGCGCGCTCGTGTAATGGGTGTCGGGAATCAGCCGCAGCCAGCTGCGTTTGTACAGCGCCTGCGCCTGCTGCGGGATGTCCGAGGCGGGATAATGCAGTTCGAGAAAACTGTCGAGACGGTCCTCCTTGTCTTCGACAATCACCTTGCCGCTGCCGTCGTGCAGGAACTGGTACACCATCGCGCGCGAAAAGCCGATCGCGCCGCGCACCTGTTGCGCAGCGGCGCGGCAGCATGCTTGCACCGTCGTCGTCGATTGCAACGCCGCCAGCATGGTCTTGACCTGGGCCAGCGGATTGCCGCTGACGGTGCGGCTCGAGCGTGCAGGCTCGAGTTCGATGATGGCCAGTTCGCCCTGCACATGGAAGCTGGCAGTGAGCATCAACTGGCCGCTGCGCGTGCTTAAATCAAGCAGGATGATCGGATCGACACTTGGCGTGGGCGCGCGCAAGTGCTCGATCAGCGCACCGAGCATCGGTTGCTCGAACAAGTCGGCCAGGCGGCAGCCCAAGGTGTTGCCAGGTTCCACGCCGAGCAAAAGCGTCGTATTGCCCGCGTACTGCACGATGACGAGATCGGCGCGGTTGACCACCAACAGGACGCCGTGCGGCTGGATCGAGCCGGGCACGTGGATGGGTTCGCGGTCGCAGGTGCTCAGATCGACCTGGCCGAAGCGCACAGTCTGCATGCTCATGCTGGCGCCTTGCAGCGGCAGTTGTCCATGCGCTGGTAACCGTTATCGCCATCGCCATCGCCGCCGAGGTCGCAACAGCAGTCCTTGCTGACCCATCGTTTTTCGCGGCGGAACTGGCGCGGACAAGTCGCCGCCGTGGATTGGGTCATGACGTTCATAAGGGTTTCATAAGAAAAATGTGGGCTGACTGGACGGTAATTAGCGTTGTTTGGCCAGCAGTTCGCTCAAACTGGCCAGGCACAGCTGGATTTGCGCCAGCAGCGGCTGGCCGGCCGGCGCCACGTGATTTTTAAGGACCGTGGCATAAATGCCCAGTGCCGACAAGGGCTGGCGCAAGTCATGACTGATCTTTGCGCGCAACTGCGATTCGGCCAGATCGGCGCGCTGTGTACGCTGGCCGCCGGCGGCCGCGTCTGGCGTGTCGTGCGGCCTGGCCGCCGTGATATCGCTGAGCAAGATACGCACGTGCAAGGCGCCATCGGCGCCGTGCGCCACCGCCGATTGCAAAAGCGCCCGAAATTGCCTGCGGTCGGCATCGAGCATGCGCAAGCAACACGATTGCGCCTGGCCGGAGTCAATTACCTGCTGGCGGTATTGTTCAAACCTGTCCAGATCGGCGTCGGCGATGAACTGCGTGATCGCCTGACCGATCAGCGCGTGTTGCGTCACTGCCAGCAAGGCGCTCGCGGCGCGATTTGCTTGCACAATCCTCCCTTGCGCGCAAATGGTGCAATACGCCGCCGGCGCCATCGCATACAGGCTCTCGTAGTGCGCTTGCGCGATCTCGAGCGCGGCCTGCAGTTGGCGCAAGGCGGCGTTTTCCGCTTCCAGTGCGTGCTGGCGCGTGCTCATCGGCAAGGTGTCTTCCGCCATCGCCTTCATTGCCCTGTTTCAGCCGTTTCCAGCGGTGCGAACAGGCCGTGTATGGCAGGCAGCAACTGGTCGCTGACACGCTCCTTGTTGATATAGCGGGAAGCGCCGGCAGCGAGCATGGCCGCTTCGACGCCCTCCTCAAAGCCGGCCGACAATGCGATGATTTTAACGTGCGGCATGGCACTGAGCAGGTGCTGGATGGTTTCAATCCCGTTCATGCCGGCCATCCGCCAGTCCACGCACACCACCTGGGCCCGGCCTTCCTGCGCCATGCTGCAGGCCTGTTGCCCGCTGCTGGCCTCGCCGATGATCTCGATGGCCGGATCGAGTTCGAGAAAGTAGCGCAACGCGCGTCGAAACTGCGGATGGTCGTCGGTGATCAAAACCCGGATCTTGATGGCGTTCATGGCGGCGCTCATTGCGTTAGTGGCATTCATGGCATGCACGGCGTACCGGCGCGGGCGAACGCCTGCTCCACCAGCAGCATCAGCGCCGCGCCGTCATAGGGCTTCCGGATGATCGGCACGGCTGCAAAACGGGCCGGCCGCATGTCGCCGGGCGCATAGCCGGTGGTGAAGATGACGGGAATGCCGCGCTGGCACAGCAGGTCGGCCACGGGGAACACCATGTCGTCGTGCAGGTTAATGTCGAGAATGGCGACGTCGAAGTTGCCCGCATCGACCAGCGCCCGCGCTTCTGCAACCGTCGATGCCTGTCCGGTGATGCGAACGGCATGCTGCTCGAGGAGCATTTCCAGGGCGACCAGAATCAGCAGGGAGTCTTCGGCTACGATCACGCGTCGTTCAGACATGGGCGCTCCAAGTTGGCGTCGGGCAGCGTCCGGGCCACCCGCTTTCATGCCGAGAAAGCTTGCCTGGGCGACAACGACGGCAGCCGGTTTTTTCGACTACACGGTGATTATATATTGAACATCAAAAATTTTATAAATAACAATAATATTTTTTAGGCACTTTATGATGCAGGGCGGCGCCCGCTGCACGCGGTTGGCAATGTGTGCGCCGAGCATCGAATCTGCACAAAAATCTGGCTGTGGATAAAATGGATGTCATCCACACACAATCCCGTGGATATGTATAAATTAATGCATGGACCAATCCAAAAGGAGGATGTATGGATGTGATGTCGCTGATGGCGTTTCCGATTCTGCAAGGGCCGATGGCAGGCGGCGCGTGTACCCCGGCGCTGGTGGCGGGGGTGTCGAACGCGGGCGGACTGGGCAGTTTCCCGGGTTCGCTGCTGTCGCCGGCGGCGATCCATGAACAGGTCGGCCAGATCCGCGCGCTGACCGACCGGCCTTTCCTGCTCAATTTGTTTGTGCAGGAAACCCCAAAGCCGACCCAGGCGGAAATTCAAGCCGCGGTTGAACTGTTGCGCCCGGTATGGGAAAGCCTGGGCTGGTCCGCATTGCCGATGCCGCAGCAATGGTGTCAGGATTTCGATGCCCAGTTCGACGCCTTGCTGGCGTTAAAACCCGCCGCCGCCAGTTTTACTTTCGGTCTCTTGAGCGCGTCGCAGGTCGAACGCCTGCATTCGGCCGGCATCGCCGTGATCGGCACCGTCACCACGCTCGCCGAGGCGCGGGCCTGGGAAACCGTGGGCGCCGACGCCGTCGTGGCGTCCGGCATCGAGGCGGGCGGCCACCGCGGCACTTTTCTCGGTGCGCAGGAAGCGGCTACCCTGGCGGCGCGTGCGCTGTGGCCGCAGGTGGCCGACGCCGTCAGCATTCCTGTGATTGCCGCCGGCGGCATCATGACCGGGGTCGATATCGGCGAAGCGCTGGCGTGCGGCGCGCGCGCGGTGCAGATGGGCACCGCTTTCCTCGTGACCGATGAATCCGGCATCCACCCCGCCTACAAAAAAATGCTGCTGTCCGGCCCCCACCTGGTGACCCGGCTGACGCGCAGTTTCTCCGGCCGTTACGCCCGCGGTATCGAAAATCGGTTCATGCAACAAATGAAGAGTGTGGAATTGCAAGTTCCAGCGTATCCTGTCCAAAATGCATTGACCGCCAGCATACGGTCGGCAGCTGCCGCTAGTGCGGATACGGGATTGATGTCGATGTGGGCCGGCGCCGAAGTGGGGCGCGCGCGCGCGCTGTCGGTGGCTCAACTGATGCAAACCCTGGTGGCGGAAATGCGCCCCACCTGAAGGAGGAACGCTTGGAATCGGCAGGACAATACGACTATATTATCGTGGGGGCAGGCACGGCCGGCTGCCTGCTGGCCAATCGCCTCACCCGCAAAAAGGACACCACCGTGCTGCTGATCGAAGCGGGCGGCAAGGACGACTATCTGTGGATCCACATTCCGGTCGGCTACCTGCATTGCATCGGCAATCCGCGCACCGACTGGTTGTACCGGACCGAGGCGGACGCCGGCTTGAACGGGCGTTCGCTGATCTATCCGCGCGGCAAAGTGCTGGGCGGCAGTTCATCGATCAACGGCATGATCTACATGCGCGGCCAGTCGGGCGACTACGACCGCTGGGCGCAGGCGACGGGCGACGCGTCGTGGTCCTGGGACCAGGTATTGCCGCTGTTCATGAAAACCGAGGACTACCACGGCGGCGCCGGTCCGGCGCACGGCAGCGGCGGCGAATGGCGGGTCGAAAAGCAGCGCCTGTCGTGGCAGATTCTCGACGCCTTCCGTGACGCGGCCGACCAGGTCGGCATTCGCAAGGTGGACGATTTTAACGGTGGCGACAACGCCGGCTGTGCCTATTTCGACGTCAACCAGAAACGCGGCATCCGCGTGAACACGGCGAAAGCCTTTCTCAAGCCGATTGCCGCGCGCGAAAACCTGACCATCATGACCGGCTGCCATGTCGAGCGCCTGATCATCGAGCAGACCGGGCAGGGCGCAATTTGCCGCGGCGTCGAGTTTACCGGCGGCGGCCGCACTTTCCGCGCCGACGCCCGGCGCGAAACGCTGCTGGCGGCCGGCGCCATCGGTTCGCCGCAGATTCTCCAGCTCTCCGGCGTCGGGCCGGCCGGCGCGCTGCACCAGCATGGCATCGTGCCCATCGTCGACGCGCCGGGGGTGGGCGAAAACCTGCAGGACCATTTGCAGCTGCGGATGGTCTACAAGGTGACCAACGTCAAGACGCTCAATACCAGCGCCGCCAGCTGGTTCGGCAAGATGAAGATCGGCCTCGAGTATGCGATGTTGCAGAGCGGGCCGATGTCGATGGCGCCGTCGCAGCTGGGCGCGTTTGCCAAATCCGATCCGGGCCAGATCAGCGCCAACCTGCAATACCACGTGCAGCCGCTGTCGCTGGAGAAATTCGGCGAACCGCTGCATCCGTTCCCGGCGTTCACTGCCAGCGTGTGCAACCTGCGCCCGACATCGCGCGGCCATGTCCGGCTTGCCAGCAAGGACAGTTATGCGGCGCCGAAAATTTCGCCCAATTACCTCAGCACGGCGGAAGACCGCAAGACGGCCGCCGCCGCTTTGACGCTGACGCGCAAAATCGTCGCCGCGCCGGCCCTGGCGCATTACGCGCCGCAGGAATTCAAGCCGGGCATCCATTACCGCACCGAGGACGAACTGGCCGAGGCGGCCGGCCATATCGGCACCACCATCTTCCACCCGGTCGGAACGTGCAAGATGGGCCGCTTGAACGACCCGATGGCGGTCGTCGACAGCCAGTTGCGCGTCATCGGCGTGGCCGGGTTGCGGGTTGTCGATGCCTCCGTCATGCCGGACATCACCTCTGGTAACACCAATTCGCCGACCCTGATGATCGCCGAAAAAGTGGCCACGCTGATCGCGGCAGCGCACTGAGCGCCGCGTTGCACCGGGTGGTTCACGGCAGGTTGCATCGTGTCTGTCACAGCGGGTTTTACAGTGTATTCCACAGTGCGTCCCACCGGGTGCTTCACGGCGTGTTTTCACATGGTAGATATACCGTATTGTGACGAAATTTTAATCTGTGTATGATCGCAAAGAATTTCCATATCGGTATGAAAATAATTATTTCGGAGACAGCATGCCAGACGTCATCTTGGAAACCAGGAACTTGACCAAAGAGTTCAAGGGTTTCACCGCAGTCAGTGACGTGAACCTGAGCGTCGAGCGCGGGCATATTCATGCGCTTATCGGCCCCAACGGCGCCGGCAAGACCACCTGCTTCAACTTGCTGACCAAGTTCCTGGTGCCGACCTCGGGCCAGATCCTGTTCAACGGCACCGACATCACCGCCGCCCGGCCGGCCCAGATCGCCCGCATGGGCATCATCCGGTCGTTCCAGATTTCGGCCGTGTTCCCGCACCTGTCGGTGCTGCAGAACGTGCGCATCGGCCTGCAGCGCGAGCTTGGCACGTCGTTCCATTTCTGGCGCAGCGAGCGTTCGCTGGCGCGCCTGGACGATCGCGCCATGCAGTTGCTCGCCGAGGTCGACCTGACCGAGTTCGCCGACACCATCACTGTCGACATGCCGTACGGCCGCAAACGTGCGCTCGAGATCGCCACCACGCTGGCGATGGAGCCTGAACTGATGCTGCTCGACGAGCCGACCCAGGGCATGGGCCACGAGGACGTCCACCGGGTCACCGAGCTGATCAAGAAAGTGTCGGCCGGGCGTACCATCCTGATGGTGGAACACAACATGAGCGTCGTTTCCGGTATCTGCGACAAGATTTCAGTGCTGCAGCGCGGCGCCATGCTGGCCGAGGGCAGCTACGCCGAAGTATCGCGCAATCCGCAGGTGATGGAAGCCTACATGGGCACCACCAGCGCCGAACTGGAAGGAGCGCACTGATGGCCGCCGCTCTCGAGATCAGCAATTTGCAGGCGTGGTATGGCGAATCGCACATCCTGCATGACGTCAACCTGACCGTCCATCAGGGCGAAGTGGTGACCTTGCTGGGCCGTAACGGCGCCGGCCGCACCACCACCTTGCGCGCCATCATGGGCCTGACCGGCAAGCGCACCGGTTCGATCAAGGTGGGCGGGGTCGAGGCGATCGGCTTGCCAACCCATAAAATCGCCCACCTCGGCATTGGCTACTGCCCGGAAGAGCGCGGCATATTCTCGTCGCTGTCGACCGAGGAAAACCTGATGCTGCCGCCGACGCTGAACGGCGTCGACAAAGGCATGACGGTGCAGGAAATCTACCAGATGTTCCCCAACCTGTACGAGCGCCGCAACAGCCAGGGCACGCGCCTGTCCGGCGGCGAACAGCAGATGCTGGCGGTGGCGCGGATTTTGCGCACCGGTGCGCGATTGCTGCTGCTCGACGAGATTTCGGAAGGTCTGGCGCCGGTCATCGTGCAGGGCCTGGCGCGGATGATCCTGGCGCTCAAGGCCAAGGGCTATACCATCGTCATGGTGGAACAGAATTTCCGCTTCGCCGCACCACTGGCGGACCGGTTTTACGTGGTGGAGCATGGTCACATCGTCGAGACCTTCGCTTCCTCCGAATTGAACGCCAAGATGCCGGTGCTGACCGAGCTCCTCGGCGTCTGACCGGCAGTCGCCGACCAACACCAACACAAACACATTATAAATAGCCATTCAACGGAGACAACATGAAACGTAACGCCATTGCCATTGCAGCTACCGCAGCCTGCGCCTTCGGATGGTCCGTCCCGGCCCAGGCCCAGGTGTCGAACGACACCATCAAGATCGGCATGATCACCGACCTGTCCGGCACCTATTCCGACGTCGACGGCAACGGTGGCGCGGAAGCCGTCAAGATGGCGATTGCCGACATGGGCGGCGCGATCAACGGCAAGAAGATCGAATTCATCGTCGTCGACCACCAGAACAAGGCCGACATCGCCGCCAGCAAGGCGCGCGAATGGTTCGACCAGCAGGGCGTCGACATGTTGATCGGCGGCACCAACTCGGGCACCAACCTGGCAATGGCCAAGATCGCCGCGGAAAAGAAGAAAGTGTTCATCTCGATCGGCGCCGGCTCGGCCCGTTTGACGAATGAAGAATGCACCCCGTTCACCGTGCACTATGCCTACGACACGATCGCGGTGGCGCGCGGCACCGGCTCGACCATCGTCAAGCAGGGCGGCAAGTCGTGGTATTTCCTGGCGGCCGACTATGCCTTCGGCCAGTCGCTCGAGAAAGATGCGTCGGACGTCGTCAAGACCAACGGCGGCACCGTGCTGGGCAGCGTCAAGCACCCGCTGGCGGCCTCCGACTTCTCGTCCTTCCTGCTGCAGGCGCAAGCTTCGAAGGCGCAAATCCTTGGCTTGGCCAACGCCGGCGGCGACACCATCAACGCCATCAAGGCGGCCAACGAATTCGGCATCACCAAGACCATGAAGCTGGCCGGCTTGCTGATGTTCATCAACGACGTCCACTCGCTCGGCTTGAAGCTGACGCAGGGCATGTACCTCACCGACGGCTGGTACTGGGACCAGAACGACGAGACGCGCGCCTGGTCCAAGCGTTATTTTGCCAAGATGAAAAAAGAGCCGTCGATGCTGCAGGCGGCCGACTACTCGGCAACGATGACGTACCTGAATGCGGTCAAGACGCTCGGCACCGACGATGCGGAAAAAATCATGGTCCATCTGAAGAAGACCAAGATCAACGACATGTTCGCCAAGAACGGCGAAATCCGCGGCGACGGCCGCATGGTCCACGACATGTACCTGATGCAGGTGAAGACCCCGGCCGAGTCGAAGTATCCATGGGATTACTACAAGGTCATCGCGACCATCCCTGGCGCCCAGGCGTTTGCCACCAAGGCCGAGTCCAAGTGCGCGTTGTGGAAGTAAGCCGACGCGCGTGAATCGGCCGGCCTGACAAACAGACCGATTCACGCAATAAAGCGGATCGCGTGCCCGCTTCCTTGTCCTTGTTCTTGTCTTTGTCCTTGTCCTGCATGTGCCCGGCCCAGACCTGGTTGCCGAGTGCTGCGTTTCCCTTAGTCTTCGCCGGCTGTGCCGGCGCTTTTGTACTGTGATGCCATGGAAATCTTCGGCGTTCCTCTCCAGGCCATGATGAGCCAGCTTTTGCTGGGCTTGGTCAACGGCTCGTTCTACGCCATGCTCTCGCTTGGCCTGGCCGTCATCTTCGGTTTGCTCAACGTCATCAACTTTTCGCACGGCGCCCTGTACATGATGGGCGCCTTCCTGGCGTTCATCGGCGTCACCTCGTTGGGCCTGAATTACTGGGTGGTGCTGCTGGTGGCGCCGCTGCTGGTCGGCGTGTTCGGCATCCTGATCGAAAAAACCATGCTGCGCTGGCTCTACAAGCTCGACCATTTATACGGACTGCTGCTGACGTTCGGCATCACCTTGCTGCTCGAAGGCGTGTTCCGCTCCTTCTTTGGCGTCTCCGGGCAGTCGATCGAGGTGCCGGAGATGCTCTCCGGCGCCACCAACCTCGGTTTCATGATGCTGCCGAACTACCGCGCCTGGGTCGTGTTCGCTTCTCTTGGCGTTTGCCTGGCGACCTGGTTCGTCATCGAAAAGACCAAGCTCGGCGCCTACCTGCGCGCCGGCACCGAGAACCCGAAACTGGTCGAGGCGTTCGGCGTCAACGTGCCGCTGATGGTGACGTTGACGTACGGCTTCGGCGTCGCGCTGGCGGGCTTTGCCGGCGTGCTGGCGGCGCCCATCATCAACGTCACTCCACTGATGGGCTCGCATCTGATCATCGTCGTCTTCGCCGTCGTGGTGATCGGCGGCATGGGCTCGATCATGGGCTCGATCTTGACCGGCCTGGGCCTTGGCATCATCGAAGGCTTCACCCGGGTGTTCTATCCGGAAGGCTCGGAAGTGGTGGTGTTCGTGGTGATGGTGATCGTGCTGATGATCCGTCCTGCCGGCCTGTTCGGCAAAGAGAAGTAATTACCCCAACGGAGTGTTGAATGAATAAAAACATCGGCTATGCTGTCGCGTTTGCCATCGCGCTGGCCGCCCCTTTTGTCGGCTACCCCGTGTTCTTGATGAAGCTGCTGTGCTTCGGCCTGTTCGCCTGTGCCTTCAATTTGCTGATCGGCTACACCGGCTTGCTGTCGTTCGGCCATGCCGCCTTCTTCGGCGCGGCCGGCTACTTCACCGGCCACGCGCTGGGCGCGATGGGCTTGCCAGTCGAGGCCGGTATCCTGCTCGGTGTCGCCGGCGCCGCGCTGATCGGCCTGGTGATGGGCATGCTGGCGATTCGCCGCCAGGGCATCTATTTTTCGATGATCACGCTGGCGCTGGCGCAGATGGTGTATTTCGGCTTCCTGCGCGCGCCGTTTACGCACGGCGAGGATGGTTTGCAGGGCGTGCCGCGCGGTAAGCTGTTGGGCACGATCGACTTGTCCAACGACATCACCTTGTACTACGTGGTGCTGGCCATCGCCATCGCCGGCTTTGCGCTGATCGTGCGCACCATCCGTTCGCCGTTCGGCCAGGTGCTGAAAGCGATCAAGGAGAACGAGCCGCGCGCCATTTCGCTCGGCTATGACGTCGACCGCTACAAGTTGATGGCCTTCGTGCTGTCGGCCGCGCTGGCGGGACTGGCCGGCGCCACCAAGACGCTGGTACTGGGCTTCGAGACGCTCACCGACGTCCATTGGAGCATGTCGGGCCTGGTGATCCTGATGACGCTGGTAGGGGGCATGGGCACGCTGGTCGGCCCGATCCTCGGCGCCTTCATCATCATTGCGCTGGAAAACAAGCTCGGCGACCTTGGCACGTGGCTGGCGCGCAGCACCGGCATCGAGTGGTTTTCGACCCTGGGCGAATCGGTCGGCATGGTCACCGGCCTGATCTTCATTGTCTGCGTGCTGTTGTTTCGCCGCGGTATTGTCGGTGAAATCGGCGCGGCCTTGGCTGCCGCGGCGCGCAACAGGAAAGCTGCCTGACGCGTGTGCAATACGGTCGTTGCCCGCCGCGGCAACGACTTTTCTTCCCGGGCTGCCACGCGCACGCCGTCATGATTGTCCGCCGCTAGCGACGCCATCGAAAAAGACTTCAATGGTTGAGCGCCCCGATGTAAAAAGCCCCGTGATGCGCTGTTCGGACGACGTGCTGCCAGCAGTCTGTGGCAGCAGGTTTGACCAAGTCTTGCGGCGGTGCGGCGTCAAGCCCGGCAGGCCCAGGCCGATCAGTAGCGCAGGTGTCCGGCTCGGGTACCGCGCTTGCCGCCAGCAGGAATGCAGCCACCTCGTTCGTTTGAGTATGGTGTGCGTATCCACAATCGAGCCGCTGTCATTCAATCCAACCAGCGTCAGGGGACATGCCGTGTGCGTGGTCGGTGACACCCGCGGACGATCGCATGATTATCAGGAACAGTTGGGGGAAGAGCTGGGGCGATGATGGCTTCGGCTGCGCCAGCCGCGAGTATGTCGCTGAAGCGTTTTTTGCCGAATCTTACGGTATGACCCTGTAAGCGAACAAGTTGCAGCAACAAGGTTGCAGGTGGCGCTGGCGACAGCGCCGCATGCATGGCCGTTATTGGCGCATGCAAGGTATGCCAAGGTTTGCCGCGTGCGCAGCCATCCGGGACAGGCGTCTACAGCGCTGCGGCGTAGATCGCACGCGCGTCATTCCAGTTCAGCTCGCGCGGATTGTTGCCGAGCAGCCGAGTCTGCTTCATCGCATCGTCGGCCAGCCGGTCGAGGTCGGCTTCCACGATGCCAACCTGCTGCAGCGTCGTGGCGATCCCGGTCGCCCGCGCGATTTGTTGCATCGCAATAATCAGCGCGTCGGCGCGCGCTTCCTGGCTGCCCGTGGCGCCGGGCGCAACGATGGCGGCGAGTTCGGCGTAATGGTCGAGCGCTTGCGGCATGTTGAAGCGCAGTACGTGCGGCAACACCAGCGCATTCGACAATCCGTGCGGCACGTGGAAGATGCCGCCGATCGGGTACGCCAGTGCATGGACGGCGGCGACCGGCGCGTTCGAGAAGGCCTGGCCGGCAAGGCAGGCGCCGAGCAACATCGCCTGGCGCGCCGGCAGGTTGGCGCCGTGTTCGCAAACAGTGATCAGGTTGGCCGACAGCAAAGACAAAGCCTGGCGCGCCAGCATGTCCGACAGCGGATTTTTCTTGTGCTTGCTGGTGTACGCTTCGATCGCGTGAACCATCGCATCGATGCCGGTGGCGGCGGTAACGAGCGGCGGCAAGCCCAAGGTGAGCTCGGCGTCGAGCACGGCGAGGTCGGCGTACAGTTGCGGCGCAACCACCCCCATCTTGCTCGTCTCGCCGGTGGTGACGATGGCGATGTTGGTGACTTCGGAGCCGGTGCCGGCGGTGGTCGGCACCTGGACCAGCGGCAAGCGCGCACCGCGCACGTTGCCGATGCCGTAGATTTGGCTCAGGCGCTGCTCGCTGATGGCCAATACCGCGATCAGCTTGGCGACATCCATCGAACTGCCGCCGCCGATGCCGATGACGATATCGACGTCGTTTTGCCGGGCAAACTCGACCGCGTCGAGCACGACCTGCTCCGGCGGATCGGCCACCACCGCCGAATAGACCAGCACCGTCAGCCCGTGGTGCTCGAGGTCGCGCCGGGGCGCTTCGACTAGGCCGGTGCGCAGAAAACCGGGATCGGTGACGACCATCGCCCGCGTCGCGTGCGCAAAGTGCGCGCGCACGTGCTGGCCGAGCTGCGCGGCGGCGCCGGGCAACGACACGATGTGGGGCACGGTGCTGAAGGTAAACGACGCGGAAGGGCGCATGGACTGGCTGACGGTGGGTGGCTGGTGCGTCAAGCTTACACGAAGCCGGCAATGGCGGGGAGGGAAGGAGTCGCCCGATGCCCGGTTTTTGCGTGGTTTGCCTGCATTCTTTCGTACAATTGACGCCTTGCATTTTTATTCTGGAAAACCATCGTGGATGTCGTTTTGTTGGGATGCGCAGCCTTTCTGGCCGGCCTGGTCGATGCGGTGGTCGGTGGGGGCGGGCTGATCCAGATTCCGGTGCTGTTTGCGGTGTTTCCAAAAGAGATCCCGGCGACCTTGCTCGGCACCAGCAAACTGGCCGGTGTGTTCGGCACCAGCGCGGCGGCGCTCAATTATGCCCGCCGCGTGCGGGTGGCGTGGAGCGCGGCAGCGCCGGCGGCGATGGCGGCGTTCGCCCTGTCGTTTCTTGGCGCCTACACCGTGACGCAGTTTTCCGGTGACTTCATCCGCTCCTTGCTGCCGGTCGTGCTGTTCGCCGTTGCCGTCTATACCTTCCGCAAGAAGAATTTTGGCGCGGTCCATGCGCCGCTGCACAGCGGCATGACCGAAAGGCTGGTGGCGGTGGGGATGGGCGGCTGCATCGGATTTTACGATGGTTTTTTCGGTCCCGGCACCGGCAGCTTCTTGATGTTCCTGTTCGTGCGGTTTTTCGGCTTTGATTTCCTCAGCGCCTCGGCGGCAGCCAAGATCGTCAACGTCGCATGCAACATCGCCGCCCTGCTGTGGTTCGGCTACAGCGGCCATTTGCTCTGGCAACTCGGCTTGCTGATGGCGCTGTGCCAGGTTGCCGGGTCGCTGGTCGGCACCAGGCTGGCCATCCGTCACGGCACCGCCTTCGTGCGCAAGCTGTTCCTGGTGGTGGTGTCGCTGCTGATTCTGAAGACGAGTTACGACGCCATCAGCCGCTGGTGAAACGATCCACGTGAAATGGCGATGTTGATGGCGTTTGCCGATGGCGATCCCATGGTTTCACGTGAAACAATCGCGCGCGCCGTGTTCTGGACTGTTCCACGTGAAACATCATGGCGGCGCCAGCGGCAAAATCTTCCCACCGAAGAGCCCACGCCATCAAAAGACTTTATAATCGGGCCTCAACTTCCTGCTTTATATTCCCCATCATGCTATTTCCAACTGAATTTGACGTCATCGTTGTCGGCGGCGGCCACGCCGGCACCGAAGCGGCCCTCGTTTGCGCCCGCATGGGCCAGAAGACTTTGTTGCTTACACATAACATCGAGACCCTCGGCCAGATGTCGTGCAATCCGTCGATCGGCGGCATCGGCAAAGGCCACCTGGTCAAGGAGGTCGACGCGATGGGCGGCGCGATGGCGATCGCCACCGACGAAGCCGGCATCCAGTTCCGTATCCTGAATTCGTCCAAGGGGCCGGCCGTGCGCGCCACCCGGGCCCAGGCCGACCGCATCCTGTACAAGGCGGCGATCCGTTCGCGCCTGGAAAACCAGCCGAATTTGTGGCTGTTCCAGCAGGCGGTGGACGACCTGATGCTCGAAGGCGGGCGGGTGGTCGGCGCCGTCACCCAGATCGGCTTGCAGTTCCGCGCCCGCGCGGTGGTGCTGACGGCCGGCACTTTTTTGGATGGCAAGATCCATGTCGGCCTGCAGGCGTACTCGGCCGGACGGGCCGGCGACCCGCCGGCGCTCTCGCTGTCGGCGCGCCTGAAGGAATTGAAGCTCGGGCAGGGCCGGCTCAAGACCGGCACGCCGCCGCGCATCGACGGGCGCAGCATCGATTTTTCTGTGATGGCGGAGCAGCCCGGCGACCTGGACCCGGTGCCGGTGTTTTCCGTCATGGGCAGCGTGGCGATGCATCCGCGCCAGGTGCCATGCTGGATGACGCACACCAATAGCCGTACCCATGACATCATCCGGGCGGGGCTCGATCGCAGTCCGATGTTTACCGGCGTCATCGAGGGCGTCGGGCCGCGCTACTGCCCGTCGATCGAAGACAAGATCCATCGCTTTGCCGGCAAGGACTCGCACCAGATCTTTCTGGAACCCGAAGGCTTGACGACCAACGAATACTATCCGAACGGCATCTCGACCAGCCTGCCGTTCGACGTCCAGATCGACCTGGTGCGCTCGATGAAGGGGATGGAAAATGCCTTCATCCTGCGCCCCGGCTACGCCATCGAGTACGATTATTTTGATCCGCGCGGCCTGAAAACCTCGCTCGAAACAAAGGCCATCGCCGGGCTGTTTTTCGCCGGCCAGATCAACGGCACCACCGGCTACGAAGAAGCGGCGGCGCAGGGCATGCTGGCAGGCATCAACGCCGCCTTGCTGACCCAGGGCCGCGACGCCTGGGTGCCGGGGCGCTCCCAGGCTTACCTCGGCGTGCTGGCCGACGACCTGACCACCCAGGGCGTGGCCGAGCCGTACCGGATGTTTACCAGCCGCGCCGAGTTCCGCCTCAGCCTGCGCGAAGACAATGCCGACATGCGGCTCACCGACATCGGCCGCCAGCTCGGCTGCGTCGGCGACGCCCAGTGGGCCGCCTTCGACACCAAGCGCGAAGCGGTGGCGCGCGAACTGGAGCGCTTGCGCTCGACCTGGGTCAACCCGCGCATGCTGGCGGCGGGCGAGTCGCAGCGCGTCATCGGCCAGGCCATCGAGCGCGAATACGCGCTGGCCGACCTGCTGCGCCGCCCCGGTGTCGAGTACGACAAGCTGATGAGCCTGGCCGGGATCGATGGTGGCGCGCTGGCCGGCCCGGGTGTGGCCGACGCGGCCGTGCGCGAGCAGGTCGACATCCAGCTCAAATACGCCGGCTACATCGAGCGCCAGGCCAAGGAGGTCGAGCGCCACGACCACTTCGACAACCTCAAGCTGCCGGACGGTTTCAATTACCTCGACATTCCGGCGCTGTCGATCGAAGTGCGCCAGAAGCTCGACAAGCAGCGCCCTGAAACGCTCGGTCAGGCGTCCAGAATTTCAGGCATTACCCCGGCGGCGATCTCGCTGTTGCTGGTGCACCTGAAAAAACGTGGCGCACGCGGCTTTGCCACCCCGAACGAGGAGCTGGCCCCATGAAGACGTTCGACCGCGCCGCCGTCGCATCCGTACTGGCCAGCGGCATCCAGGCTCTGGCGCTCGATCTGGACGCCGCGCAGCAGGCCCGGCTGCTCGACTATCTGGCGCTGCTGTTCAAGTGGAATGCGGTCTACAACCTGACCTCGCTGCGCGACCCGCTGCAGATGGTCACCCACCACCTGCTCGATTCGCTCGCCGCCGTCCCAAGCTTCGCGCAAGCGGCCAACGTGCTCGACGTCGGCGCAGGGGGTGGCTTGCCGGGCATCGTGCTGGCGATTGCCCGTCCCGCCATGCAGGTGGCGCTGATCGACACGGTGCACAAGAAAACCGCCTTCCTCAAGCAGGTCAAGGCGGAACTGGAATTGCGCAACGTGACGGTGTATACCGACAAGGTTCAGCAACTGCGGGTGCCGCAGTTATTCGACGTCATCACCTCGCGCGCATTTGCCGACCTGTCGGATTTTGTCGCATGGTCAGGTCATCTGCTGGCCGACGGCGGCCAGTTCATCGCCCTCAAGGGCGTGGCGCCGCCAGACGAGCGCGAACGCCTGCCGGCGCCGTGGAAAGTGAGCCGGCTGCAAGCGTTGCAGGTGCCGGGGCTCGATGCGGAGCGCCACCTGGTGTTCATCGAAAAATCCGGTGAAAAAAATTAAACAAGCTAAACAAATAAAATAATATAAACGATATAAATTGTATAAACCATTTATACTGTATAAACGGTATATTTTATATATACCAAATTAACTGTTTATATCGTTTATTTTATATAAGCGATATAAGCTGATTTTGTCGCATCGATTACAAAAGCAACCATGGCCAAAATTTTTTGCGTAGCAAACCAGAAGGGCGGGGTCGGCAAGACCACCACCGCCGTCAACCTCGCCGCCGGACTGGTCAAGATCGACCAACGGGTACTGCTGGTCGATCTTGACCCGCAGGGCAATGCGACCATGGGGGCGGGCATCAACAAGGCCGCCCTGACGGCGTCGACCTACGAAGTGCTGCTGGGCGAAGCCGATGTCGGCACGGCGCGCCAGCGCTCCGAGTCGGGCCGCTTCGACGTGCTGCCGTCGAACCGCGAGCTGGCCGGCGCCGAAGTCGAGATGGTCGAACTCGATCACCGCGAGCGGCGCCTGAAGGACGCGCTCGCCGCCGTCGACGCCGACTACGACTTCATCCTGGTCGACTGTCCGCCGGCGCTGTCGATGCTGACCCTGAACGGCCTGTGCGCCGCCGACGGCGTGATCATCCCGATGCAGTGCGAGTACTACGCGCTCGAAGGCCTGTCCGACCTGGTCAACACGATCAAGAAGGTGCACGCCAACCTGAACCACGATCTGAAAATCATCGGCCTGCTGCGCGTGATGTTCGACCCGCGCATGACGCTGTCGCAGCAGGTGTCGGCCCAGCTCGAGCAGCATTTCGGCGACAAGGTCTTTAAAACCATCATCCCGCGCAACGTGCGCCTGGCCGAAGCGCCGTCTTACGGCGTGCCCGGCGTGGTGTTCGACCCGTCTTCGAAGGGCGCGCAGGCGTACATCGCCTTCGGCGCCGAGATGGTCGAACGCATCAAGACAATGTAATTAGAACCGAAAAAACCGAAGAAGGCACGCACTCATCATGGCGACCAAAAAACTCAAGGGCCTCGGCCGCGGTCTCGACGCGCTGCTCGGCGGCGATGCCGATTTCAACCCGGCGGCAAGCGCCGGGGCGCCATCGACGCTGCCGCTGGCGCAGCTGCAGCCCGGCAAATTCCAGCCGCGCACGCGCATGGACGAAGGCGCGCTGAACGAACTGGCGGCGTCGATCAAGACGCAAGGGGTGATGCAGCCGGTGTTGGTGCGCCCGGTGGGCGAATTTGATGGCGCGATCCGCTACGAGATCATCGCCGGCGAGCGCCGCGTCCGCGCCGCCCAGCTGGCCGGCCTCGGGTCGATTCCCGTGCTGGTGCGCGACGTCGACGACCAGGCCGCCGCGGCGATGGCCCTGATCGAGAACATCCAGCGCGAAGACCTCAACCCGCTCGAAGAAGCACAAGGCATCCAGCGCCTGATCGATGATTTTCATTTCACCCACGAACAGGCCGCCAGCGCCGTCGGCCGCTCGCGCAGCGCGGTGTCGAACCTGCTGCGCCTGATCAATCTGGCCCAGCCGGTGCAAACCATGCTGATGGCCGGTGACATCGACATGGGCCACGCGCGTGCGCTGCTCGCCGTCGACGCCGCCACCCAGATCAGCCTGGCCAGTCAGGTCGTCGCGCGCCGCCTGTCGGTACGCGAAACGGAAAAGCTGGTGGCCCGCACGCTGCAGGAGGCGGCCACGGTGCCGGCGGCGCGCCAGAAAGACAAGTCGGGCGACATGCTGCGCCTGGAGGAAGAGCTGTCCGACAAGCTGGCCACGCCGGTGCTGTTCAAGATGGGCGCCAAAGGGCGCGGCCAGATGATCATCGACTTTGCCGACCTTGACATCCTCGACGGCGTGCTGGCCAGACTACGGACGTGACCGGCCGCATGGCTGACCGAGCGGGCAACGCAAATGCTGTCATCGTCGCCGTTCGGCAGTGGCGCATTCAGGTTCATTCCAAGCCATGTCTGGACCGAAATTGGTGAAAACAGATCTGCGCGTGCGTAACCTGCGCAAGCAGATGTGGCTTTTGGGCTAAATTATGCTCACAAGCGTTGCGGTGACGTTTGACGCATATACACACAAGCCCTTATAATTCCGCTGATTCATTAATTTCCAACAATACAAACATTCGATTTTAACGATCGGCGCGAAGAACAAAAATGCTGCGCATAATTTCCCTGCAAATGATCGCGACAGTCGTTGCTGGCGCTATCGCCGCACTACTGGGGGGAATGGTCGCGATGACGTCGGCGGTGCTTGGTGGCTTGTGCTGTGTGGTACCGAATTCCCTGTTCGCGCTGCGCCTGTTCGCCGGTACCCAGCGCCCAGGCGGGGCAAACCCGATGACTTTTTTTTTCTGGGAATTTATAAAGATTGCCTTGACGTTTGCGCTGTTTGGCGCGACCGCCTGGTTTTACCACGGCGTGAACTGGCTGGCGTTTGTTGTCGGGTTCATCGTGGCGCTCAAAAGTTACATAATCTTACTATTTAGGCAATAACATGGCGAATCCAACGGTTGAAGGGGCAGCAGCGCACGCTCCGACTGCTTCAGAATACATTGTCCACCACCTGGGCCACCTGTCAAACAAGGCGCAGGCCTCGACAGTTGATTTTTCAGTCTACAACATCGACACGATTTTTTGGTCGATCACCATGGGTGTAGTCGGTTCGCTGCTGATGTGGCTGGCCGCGCGCCGCGCCACTTCCGGCGTGCCTGGCCGTTTCCAGGCTGCCGTCGAGATTTTGGTCGAAATGGTCGAAGACCAGTCGAAAGCCATCGTCCACGGCGACCGCCGCTTCATCGCCCCGGTGGCGCTGACGGTATTCGTCTGGGTGTTGCTGATGAATGCGCTGGACTTCCTGCCGGTCGATATGTTTTCTTCCTTGTTTGCCACGCTCGGCATGGACGACGTGATCTCGCATCATCGCGTCGTACCGACCGCCGACCTGAACGGTCCGATGGGCATGGCGCTTGCCGTGCTCGCCGTAGTGCTGTACTACAACGTCAAAATCAAGGGTCTTGGCGGCTGGCTGCACGAATTGTTTGCCGCGCCGTTCGGCATCTGGCTGGCGCCGTTCAACCTGCTGCTCAACATCATCGAATACGTGGCGCGCACCGTCTCGCTGGGCATGCGACTGTGGGGCAACATGTATGCAGGTGAACTGCTGTTCCTGTTGATTGCCCTGCTCGGTTCGATGGCAACCACGTTCGGTTTTGTCGGCCACGTGCTCGCCGGTTCGGTCTGGGCCGTCTTCCACATCCTGATCGTCGTCCTGCAAGCATTTATCTTCATGATGCTCACCTTGGTATACATCGGTCAGGCGCACGAAAAGCACTAGTCGACCGCGGGATCCGCATTCGAACAGATTGTCGTAGTAAAGAAGTTTGTATTTTCATTTATTTTTTAGCTTTACCTTAACCTCCTAAAGGAATTCTCATGACTGACCTCTCTTTTGTTGCTTTGGCTTGCGGTTTGATTATCGGCCTCGGTGCTATCGGCGCCTGTATCGGTATCGCAATCATGGGCGGCAAATACCTGGAAGCATCGGCTCGCCAGCCTGAACTGATGAACACGCTGCAGACCAAGATGTTCCTGCTGGCCGGTTTGATCGATGCTGCGTTCCTGATCGGCGTCGGTATCGCCATGCTGTTCGCTTTTGCAAACCCGTTCGTCCCTAAGTAATTCGGCGCTTCGCCAATTCTCAACAGCCGAACTGCGAAGTTCGGCGTACTCTTTTCTGAGAAAGAAAATACCGTGAACTTAAACGCAACCCTGTTTGCCCAGTTCGTGGTCTTCTTCATCTTGTGCGGCTTTACGATGAAATTCGTGTGGCCGCCGATGATGAAAGCGCTCGACGAGCGCGTTAAGAGGATCGCAAGCGGCCTCGCCGCGGCTGACCGTGGCAAGGCCGACATGGCCGCCGCCGAGAAGCGTGTGCAGGCTGAATTGTTGGCCGCGCGCGCCGAAGTGCAAAGCCGCATCGCCGATGCCGACAAGCGCGCCCTGGCGATCATCGACGCTGCCAAGAGCACCGCCGCTGAAGAAGCTACGCGTATCCTGGCAGCAGCCAAGGCCGACGCCGAGCAGCAAGTTGCGCGTGCGCGCGATGCGCTGCGTGCCGACGTCGCCGCACTGGCCATCAAAGGCGCCGAGCAGATCCTCAAGCGCGAAGTGAACGCAACGGCCCACGCCGAGCTGCTGTCGCAACTGGCTACCGAGCTGTAATCATGGCTGAACTCGCAACCGTCGCCCGCCCTTACGCTGAAGCATTGTTCCGCGTCGCCCAGACCGGCGACATGGCCGCCTGGTCGACCCTCGTCGCCGAACTGGCCAACATTGGCACTAATCCGGATGTGCAGGATTTTGCCCGCAACCCGAACGTGACGGAGGCGCAGGTCGCCGACGCGTTCGCGGCGCTGGTCCAGGCTCCAATGACCGCTGAAGCCACCAACTTCATCGCCATGCTGATCGAGAACGGCCGCGTTTCCTTGCTGCCTGAAATCGGCGCACAATTCCATATGCTGAAAAATGCACAGGAAGGCGCTGCCGACGCCAGCATCGTCAGCGCGTTCGCGCTCTCGAGCGCACAGGTCGCTGAACTGGTTTTGACGCTGGAAAAGAAATTTGGCCGCAAGCTCAACCCAACGGTGACAGTCGATTCGTCGCTGATCGGTGGTGTGCGCGTGGTGGTCGGTGATGAAGTGCTCGACACCTCGGTGAGCGCCAAGCTGCAACAGATGCATGTTGCGCTTGCCGCGTAACGACTCTCGCACTGCACCCGGCGCCTCGCCCTTGCCCTACGCACCAAGAAACTATTAGGAGTTAGCATGCAACTTAATTCATCTGAAATCAGCGAACTGATCAAGAGCCGGATCCAAGGCATTGAATCGAGCGCTGAAGTTCGCAATCAGGGCACGGTTATTTCCGTCGCCGACGGTATCTGCCGCATTCATGGCCTGTCGGATGTGATGCAGGGCGAGATGCTCGAATTTCCGGGCAACACGTTCGGTCTGGCGATGAACCTCGAGCGCGACTCGGTCGGCTCCGTCATTCTCGGCGCCTACGAGCACATCTCCGAAGGCGACACCGTCAAGACCACCGGCCGCATCCTGGAAGTGCCGATCGGTCCCGAGCTGCTCGGCCGCGTGGTCAATGCACTGGGCCAGCCGATCGACGGCAAGGGTCCCGTCAACGCCAAGCTGACCACCGCGATCGAAAAGATTGCACCGGGCGTGATCGCCCGTAAATCGGTGTCGCAGCCAATGCAGACGGGCCTGAAGTCGATCGACTCGATGGTGCCGATCGGCCGCGGTCAGCGCGAGCTGATCATCGGTGACCGCCAGACCGGCAAGTCGGCCGTAGCGATTGATGCAATCATCAATCAAAAAGGCCAGGACATGAAGTGCATCTATGTCGCGATCGGTCAGAAGGCGTCGACCATCAAGAACATCGTGCGCTCGCTGGAAGCCCACGGCGCGATGGAATACACCATCGTTGTCGCCGCGTCGGCATCCGAATCGGCCGCCATGCAGTACATCTCGCCGTACTCCGGTTGCGCCATGGGTGAATACTTCCGTGACCGCGGCGAAGACGCGCTGATCGTCTACGACGATCTGTCCAAGCAAGCCGTCGCCTACCGCCAGATTTCGCTGCTGCTGCGCCGTCCGCCGGGCCGCGAAGCCTACCCTGGCGACGTGTTCTACCTGCACAGCCGCCTGCTCGAGCGCGCAGCACGCGTCAATGAAGACTACGTCACCAAGTTCACCAACGGCGCCGTGACCGGCAAGACCGGTTCGCTGACCGCTTTGCCGATCATCGAAACGCAAGCCGGCGACGTCTCCGCTTTTGTACCGACGAACGTCATTTCGATCACCGACGGCCAGATTTTTCTCGACACCGCGCTGTTCAACTCGGGCGTGCGTCCGGCCATCAACGCCGGTATCTCGGTGTCGCGCGTCGGCGGCGCCGCCCAGACCAAGGTCATCAAGAACCTGTCCGGCGGTATCCGTACCGACCTCGCCCAGTACCGCGAATTGGCGGCGTTTGCGCAGTTTGCCTCGGACCTGGACGAATCGACCCGCAAGCAGCTCGACCGTGGTGCGCGCGTGACGGAGTTGCTCAAGCAGTCGCAGTATTCGCCGCTGTCGATCTCGCTGATGGCAGTGTCGCTGTTTGCCGTCAACAAAGGCTATTTCGATGACATCGAGATCAAGCAGGTGTTGCCGTTCGAAGCCGGCCTGCACGCCTACATGAAGACCAAGCAAGCTGCCCTGCTGTCCAAGATCGAAGAGACCAAGCAACTGGACAAAGATGGCGAAACCGCCATGGCTGCCGCTATTGCTGACTTCAAGAAATCCGGCGCATATTAATAGCGAAGCAGGAAGGCGCTGGGCGGCTTACGGCGTAAGCGCCCAGCTCGCATAAGGAGTAAGGACTCATGGCATCAGGCAAAGAGATACGTGGCAAGATCAAGAGCGTAGAAAATACGAAGAAGATCACCAAGGCGATGGAAATGGTCGCCGCATCGAAAATGCGCAAAGCGCAGGATCGCATGCGCGCCGCCCGTCCCTACAGTGACAAGATTCGGAACATCACCGCCAATCTGGCAATGGCAAATCCGGAATACACCCACGCGTTCATGGCGCAAGCCAAGAGCGTGCAGGCGAAAGCGGTTGGCTTCATCGTCGTCACGACCGACAAGGGTCTGTGCGGCGGCATGAACACCAACGTGCTGCGGATGGTGACGCAAAAAACGCGTGAACTGGAAGCGGCTGGCAACAAGATTCAAGCGGTTGCCATCGGCAACAAGGGTTTGGGGTTTTTGAATCGGGTGGGTGTCAAGGTCGTTTCGCACGTGATCCAGATCGGCGACACCCCACACCTGGACAAGTTGATCGGACCGGTCAAGGTCATGCTCGACGAATACGAGGAAGGCAAGCTCGACGCAGTCTACATCTGCTACACCAAGTTCCTCAACACGATGAAGCAGGAACCGATGGTCGAGCAACTGCTGCCGCTGTCGGCCGACAAGCTCGCCGGCGACGAGGGCAATCACTCTTGGGACTATATCTACGAGCCGGAAGCCCAAACCGTGATCGACGAACTGCTGGTGCGGTATGTCGAGGCGCTGGTGTACCAGGCAGTCGCTGAAAACATTGCCTCCGAGCAATCGGCGCGGATGGTGGCGATGAAGTCGGCAAGCGACAACGCCGGCAGCGTCATTGGCGAACTGAAGCTGGTCTATAACAAGACCCGCCAGGCGGCGATTACCAAAGAACTCTCCGAGATCGTCGCCGGCGCGGCAGCGGTCTAAACCCGAATTTAAATCATATAGAAGGAACGAACATGGCTGATGGCAAAATCGTTCAGTGTATTGGCGCTGTTGTTGACGTTGAGTTTCCGCGCAACGCAATGCCTAAGGTATTCGACGCACTGAAAATGGCAGGCTCCGAACTGACCCTGGAAGTCCAACAGCAGCTCGGCGACGGCATTGTCCGTACCATTGCGCTGGGCTCGTCCGACGGCCTGCGCCGCGGCATGATCATCCAGAACACCGGCGGCCCGATCATGGTACCGGTCGGCAAAGCGACCCTTGGCCGCATCATGGACGTGCTCGGTAACCCGATCGACGAATGCGGTCCTGTGTCGCATGCGCAAACCGCATCGATCCACCGCGTCGCGCCGGCGTACGACGACCTGTCGCCGTCGCAAGACCTGCTGGAAACCGGCATCAAGGTGATCGACCTGGTGTGCCCGTTCGCAAAAGGCGGTAAAGTCGGCCTGTTCGGCGGCGCCGGTGTCGGCAAGACCGTCAACATGATGGAACTGATCAACAACATCGCCAAGGCGCACAGCGGCCTGTCGGTATTTGCCGGCGTCGGCGAGCGTACCCGCGAGGGCAACGACTTCTACCACGAGATGGCGGACGCCAAAGTGGTCGACCTGGAAAACCCGGAAAACTCGAAAGTGGCGATGGTCTACGGCCAGATGAACGAGCCGCCAGGCAACCGTTTGCGCGTGGCGCTGACCGGCCTGACGATCGCCGAGTCGTTCCGTGACGAAGGCAAGGACGTGCTGTTTTTCGTCGACAACATCTACCGCTTCACGCTGGCCGGTACCGAAGTCTCCGCACTGCTCGGCCGTATGCCGTCGGCGGTGGGTTACCAGCCTACCCTGGCCGAAGAGATGGGCCGCCTGCAAGAGCGCATCACGTCGACCAAGGTCGGTTCGATCACCTCGATCCAGGCCGTGTACGTCCCGGCGGACGACTTGACCGACCCGTCGCCTGCGACCACCTTCGGCCACCTCGATTCGACCGTCGTGCTGTCGCGCGACATCGCTTCGCTCGGTATCTATCCGGCCGTCGATCCGCTTGACTCGACGTCGCGCCAGTTGTCGCCGTTAGTTGTTGGTCAGGAACACTACGACACCGCCCGCGCGGTGCAAGGCACGTTGCAGCGCTACAAGGAATTGCGCGACATTATCGCCATTCTGGGTATGGACGAATTGGCGCCGGAAGACAAACTGCTGGTTGCGCGCGCGCGCAAGATGCAGCGTTTCCTGTCGCAGCCGTTCCACGTCGCCGAAGTGTTTACCGGTTCGCCCGGCAAGTACGTTTCGCTGAAAGACACGATCAAGGGTTTCAAGATGATCGCGTCGGGCGAACTCGACCACTTGCCTGAACAAGCGTTCTACATGGTTGGCACGATCGAAGAAGCCATCGAAAAAGCCAAGAAGCTCGGTTAATACGGCTTCTTCACACCGACAGGACATACATGGCACACACTATTCACGTTGACGTCGTATCGGCCGAGTCCCTGATTTTTTCGGGCGAAGCCGAGTTCGTCTCGTTGCCGGGTGAAGCAGGCGAGCTGGGAATTTATCCCCGGCATACCCCGCTGATCACGCGCATCCGTCCCGGTGCGGTACGGATCAAGGTCGTCGGCCGCGATGAAGAAGAACTCGTCTTCGTCGCCGGCGGCATCCTCGAAGTGCAGCCGCACGCGGTGACTGTTCTGGCCGACACCGCCATCCGCGGTCACGACCTGGACGAAGCAAAAGCGTTGCAAGCGAAGAAAATGGCCGAAGAGCTGATGGTCAACCATGACTCGAAGATCGACTACGCGAAAGCGCAGTTCGAACTGGCCACCGCCATCGCCCAGCTGGCAGCAATCGCCCGCCTGCGCAAGACGCGCTAAGCACGGCGCGGTATGCAAAAAAAAAAGCAGCTTCGGCTGCTTTTTTCTTTTTTACGACGGCTTGGCGTCGCTTCAACCGCAGCGCCATCTGCTCTTGAAAATAACCATTTTGCAGATAGCGATACAAGTTGGCGCCCGGGCACACCGTCTGCACCGAATGATCCTTGTGGCCGGCGATCCTCTCGACCGGCACCTTGTACTTCGCCGCCAGCATCGCCATCAGGTCGACCGGTCGACCACGGCATCGAGCTGGCTCTGGTTCGGCTGCACTTCCTCGAAATTGCCCACCACCTCGATCAGCGCGTGGCCCTTCGGGTCGTACTCGGTGTTGGCGTCGCCTGCGTAGTCGAGCTTGCGGCCTTCGTACACCTTTCGCTCATTCGCCAAATGCCGTCCGTTCGGCCGCGGCCGGCTTCCGGTCACCTTGGGCTGCAGCCTGTCGCGCTTTCCGGCATTTCCCGATAAAAATAGTCTACAGTTATTCTCCTCGCAACCGTCGACGTCGAAGAAAGAACTCCCATGCAGAAAATCTCCGCCATTTGCCTCGCCGCCCTGATCTTGCTGCAGTCGCCACTTGGCGTCGCCGATACTCTGCCGGCTGCGCCAGTGGCCAACCAGGCGCTGGCCGATCGCATCGATGCCGGCATTTCCCGCCATTACAAGCCGGCCGACCCGGGCGCCACGGTGATCGTGACGAAGGACGGCCAGACCGTGTTTCGCAAGGCTTACGGCATGGCTGACGTCGCCAGGCAGGTGCCGATGACGCCGGATACCGTGCTGCGGCTCGGCTCGATCACCAAGCAGTTCACCTCGACGGCGATCCTGATGCTGGCCGACGAGGGCAAACTGTCGGTGGCGGACGACATCACCCGATTCCTGCCGGACTACCCCACGCACGGCAAGAAGATCACCATCGAACACCTGCTGACCCATACGTCGGGCATCGTCAGCTACACCAGCAAGCGCGAATTTGGCGCCTCAATGACGAAAGACATGAGCGTGGCGCAGATGATCGATTTCTTCAAAAACGACAAGCTCGACTTCGAACCGGGCTCGCAATACCGCTACAACAATTCCGGTTACTTTTTGCTCGGCGCGATCATTGAGAAGATATCCGGCATGTCCTACGCAACGTTTGTCGAACAGCGCATCTTCGTGCCGCTGAACATGGCCGACACCGCCTACGAAGGCTTTGAGCGCGGCACCGCGCCGCGCTCAAGCGGGCACACCGGTGCACCGGGACGCTTCGCTCCGAGCATGCCGCTGAGCATGTCGCAGCCCTACGCCGCCGGGTCGCTGGTATCGACCATCGACGACCTGGCGCGCTGGGATGTGGCGGTGTCTTCAGGCACGCTGCTCAAAGCGGCGAGCTGGCAGAAAGCGTTTACCGCCCACACGCTCGACGGCGGCGCGCCGATCAGGTATGGCTATGGCTGGATGCTCGACAAGGTGCAGGGCGCCCCCACCATCGGGCACGGCGGCAGCATCAACGGCTACAAGACGTTCGCGCTGCGCGTGCCGTCCGAACGCCTGTATGTCGCGGTCCTGAACAATGCCGACTCCGGCCTGGTCATGCCCGAGATGGTGGCCAACAAGGTCGCCGCGATTGCCATCGGCAAACCGTATCCCGAATTTTCGGAAATCAAACTGGCGCCCGCTTCGCTGAGGGCGTTTGCCGGTGTCTACAAGGTCGACGACAAGGTCAGCCGCACCATTCGCCTCGAGGACGGCAAGCTGGTGATGGAGCGCACCGGCCGCAGCAGCGTGGCGATGGCGCCGTTTTCGGACAATGGCTTTTTCATCCCCGATTCGCTCGACTACATGGAGTTCGGCCGCGACGCCACCGGCGCGGTGACGCACGTCACCTATCACCAGGGCGAAACGGTGAGCATGCATGCGCGCGCCGGCCTGGTCGCCGAGCGCCAGGTGATCAAGGTGCCGGCGGGCGTGCTCGACACCTACCTCGGCCGCTACCAGCTGTCGCCTGACCTGGTGCTCGACATCACCCGCAAGGGCGAGCGCCTATTCGGCCAGGCGTCAGGCCAGGTGGCGCTGGAATTGTTCGCGATGACGGACACCCTGTTTTTTACGCGCGAAATCAACGCCCAGGTCCGCTTCAAGAAGGATGCCGACGACGCCGTCCAGCTCCAGCTCAGCCATGACGGCAGCAACATGACCGGCAAAAAAATCAAGTGACGGCACCGGAAACGGCGCTTCAAGCCAATCGGCAGCCCAGTCGCCTTGGCTGGTGCGCCTGCGTACGGTGCACATCAGCCCGGCCAACCAATCGGCTGCACGTGAACGACAAGACCATTCCCGAACTGGACGAGACGTATTTCTTCACGCCCAACCTGGCCGCCGAACTGGTGCTCACGTATCCGCAAAAGCATGACGTCACGCTCGACGGCGCCCATATCAACAGCTTCAAGCACTCGCCGCCGACCCTCGGCGTGCAAGACCATTTTTTGCCTGGCGCGACGGTCCGGCCCTACCTGGGCGCCGGCGTCAACTACACGACGCTGTCGAAGGTGAACCTGCTGGGCGACGCCGCCACGCTGGAACACGCCAGCTGGGGCCTGTCGCTGCAAGCGGGCGTCGATGTCCGGTTTGATCAGCACTGGTCGCTCAATGTGGATGCGAAAAAAGTGCGTATCCGTTCCGACCTGATGATCGCCGGTGCCCGCGTCAGCAGCGTCAACGTCGACCCGGTACTGCTGGACATCGGGCTCGGTTACCGCTTTTGACGCTCCGCAGCGACGCGCCAGCTTCGACGGCAAGCTGGTATCCTTTGGACACTTCGACTGCGCCTTTTCACGCTGCCATGAAACCTGTTGCCCGGATTGTCCAGATGCCCGCGTACGGCCGCGCACGTGCCATGGCGGATTGGCCATGAAGGCGCGCGACCAGCTGCGCGCCGGCAAGAACTTCAAGCTGCGCGACGACGATGCCGGCGCCAAGCCGCTGCGCGGCAACGGCAATAACAATAACAATAACAATAACAATAACAATAATAATAATAATAATAATAACAATAACAATAACAATAACAACAACGGCGAGTCGAAAAGCGGCATCAAGCAGGACGAACGCGAGCTGACGCTGCAGCTGACCGACAGGATCGCCGTGTTGCAGGAAATGCTGTACGCCCGGCGCCAGCGCAAGGTGCTGCTGGTGCTGCAGGGAATGGATACGTCCGGCAAGGACGGCACCATCACGGCGCTGTTCAACCGCATCAATCCGATGGGACTGCGGGCGGTGGGCTTCAAGGCGCCCAGCGCGGCCGAATTGGCGCACGATTTTCTATGGCGCATCCACCAGCACGTGCCGGTGGGCGGCGAAATCGTCATCTTCAACCGCAGCCATTATGAAGACGTGCTCATCACCGTCGTGCAGGGGCTGATCGACGAGCCGGAATGCAAGCGGCGCTACCAGCACATCCTCGACTTCGAACGGATGCTCACCGACACCGGCACCGTGATCGTCAAGGTGTTCCTACATATCTCGAAGGAAGAGCAGCGCGAACGGCTGCAGGCGCGGCTGGATGACCCGGACAAGCAGTGGAAATTCGATGCGAACGACCTCATTCAGCGCAAGAAGTGGGACGAATACAGCCACGCCTACCAGCGTGCAATTGTTGTCACCGATACCGACCACGCGCCGTGGTACGTGATCCCGGCCAATTCGAAAACCCACCGCAACCTGCTGATGTCGACGCTGTTGCTGGAAATCCTGGAGGACCTGGACTTAAGTTTCCCGGAACCCGACCCGGGGCTGTCCAGGCTGAAAGTCGACTAGCGGCCACGGTCGCGTCGACCGTGGCCGGCGATTTGGCATAGAATGAAGTCTTACTTCAACCGTATGGAAAAGATAATGTTTAAGTCTTCAGTGTTCGCCGTGCTCGCCGTGTCCCTCTCCGTGACTGCCGCCGTGCTGTCGGCGGCGCCGGTCGCCCACGCCCAGGGCGCCGCTGCCGCGCCGGCGTCAGTTGCGCCCGTTGCGCCGGCTGCAAGCAACTGCCCGGCCATCCTGAAGGAAACCTTCAACCGTCTGCAGGACGAGGTGCCGCAAAACCTGTGCCAGTACAGCGGCAAGGTGGTGCTGGTAGTAAACACGGCAAGTTTTTGCGGCTTTACCAGCCAGTACCAGGGACTGGAAGCGCTGTACGCCAAATACAGCAAGCAGGGCCTGGTCGTGCTCGGCTTTCCATCGAACGACTTCGGCAAGCAGGAGCCCGGTACTGCGAAGGAAATCGCCGATCTTTGCTACAACACCTATGGCGTGAAGTTTCCGATGTTCGCCAAGTCGTCGGTGACGGGCGCCAACGTCAACCCGCTGCACGCGAACCTGATCAAGCTGACCGGCAAGGAACCGAAGTGGAATTTCACCAAGTATCTGATTGACCGCCACGGCAAGGTGATCGAGTATTTTCCCAGCAAGGTCAACCCGGACGACAAGCAGTTCGTCAGCCAGATCGAAAAAGCGCTGGCTTCCTGAGGTGCCGGCAAGCGCAATGCGCACTTACTTCAGCAAACAGGCCCGCAGCGGCCCGCGCAGCGCGTTGCAGACCATCAGCGCGTCGGCACTTGTTAACATCTCGCGGGTGATGATGGCCTCGCTGGCCTGCCACTCCGGCGAGGCCAGCAGCACGGCGCGCATGATCCCCGGCAGCACGCCGCACGACAGCGCCGGCGTGACCCAGCGCCCGTCGATGCGCACGAACACATTCGAACGGCCGCCTTCGGTCAACTCTCCGCGCTGGTTGAAAAACAGCGTGTCGAATCCGCCTTGCTGCTCGGCTTCGCGCCACGCCGCGTCGTAGCGCGCGCGGATGCTGGTCTTGTGGCGCAGGAACAGCGCATCGGCCGCGCTTGCCTGGTTCGACAGCAGCAGGCCGACCGGCTCGCTGATGGCGGCCAGCATCGCGCTGTGGACGGTGAACCGCCCGTTGTGGTCGAGCGATAGCCGCAGCCGGTAGAGCTGGCCTGCGGCAAACCCGGCGCAGGCCGAGTCAAGCGCGGCGTGCGCCAGCGCCGCATCGAACGGCATGCCGAAGTAGCGCGCCGATTGCGCCATCCGCGCCAGGTGCCGCGCGCGGTGGCGGCAGCCTTCGTCGCTGCCGGCGCGGAGCGTTTCGAACAGCTCGACATCGTTTTCCAGTCCGGTCAGGAAGCGCGCTTTCAAGCCGCACTCGGCATATTCGTCGGCGGCGACGCTGTCGTGGACGATACCGGCGCCGACCCCGAGTTCGCCGGCGCGCACGCCGTTGGCCGGCGGCTGCAAGGCGAGGGTGCGGATCGGCACCGACAGGCAGAAGTCGCCGATCGGCGCGTTGTCGCGGGGCGCGGCTTCGGTCGCCGGATCGAACCAGCCAATGGCGCCGGTGTAGATGCCGCGCGGCGTTGTTTCGAGTTCGGCGATGATTTCCATCGTGCGCCGCTTCGGTGCGCCGGTGATCGAGCCGCACGGGTACAGCGCGGCGAAGATGTCGACCAGCGCCGCGCCCGGGCGTAGTTGCGCGCGCACCGTCGACGTCATCTGCAGCACGCTGCTGTAGCGCTGCACGTCGAACAGCGCTGACACCGCGACGCTGCCGGTCTGCGCCACTTGCCCGAGGTCATTGCGCAGCAGATCGACGATCATCAGGTTCTCGGCGCGGTTCTTCGGGTCCAGCGCCAGCGCTTGCGCCCTGCGGGCGTTTTCGGCGTCGACGTTTGCAGCGTCCGGGTTGTCGACGCTTGGGAACGCCGCCGGCGCCGTGCCTTTCATCGGCCGCGCCAGCAGTTCGCCGCCGGCGTGGCGGATGAACAGCTCGGGCGACAGCGACAGCAGGGCGCTGCCGTCGGGCAGCGCGATGAGGGCGCCGTACGGCACCGGCTGGCGCGCCCGCAACCGCGCGTAGAGCGCGTAAATCGAGCCGAAGGCGTCGAAGCGCACGCGGTAGGTGTAGTTGACCTGGTAGGTGTCGCCGGCAGCGATCAGGTCGTGAATGCGCGCGAGCGCGGCGGTAAATTCCGCTTCGCCGATGTTCGCCCGCAGCGCGCCGATGCCGGCCGGGCCGCCGCCGTCACCGTCACCGTCACCATCGCCATCGGCGGCGCGCTGCGCCAGCCACGCCGCCACCTGCGGCGGCGTCAGCCGCTCGCACCGTTCGAACAGCAGCACCTGCGCCAGCGCGCCGGCGACCGGGTGGGTGTTGATGCCGAGCAGGTGGGCGCCCAGTTCGTACGTCAGCAGCGGCACCGCGTACAGGCCGCGCGCGAGCGCTGCCTGCATGTCGGCCAGCAGCTGCGGCCAGAGGGCGGCGTCGACGCAGGCGAGGGTGCCGGCGTGGCCGGTGTAGAGGCGCGAGCGCGCCAGCGCCGCATCGGCGGCAACGGCGCCGTCGGCGCCGGCGTCATCGAGCAGGGCAAAGCAGTCGTAGTCGATGGCGTTCATGGTATCGATGATAGGAATGGCTTGCCTATGCGGCCAGCAGCAGCGCGCTGTGCAGGCCGCCGTCATCGCTCGGAAGCTGCTTGAAGCCGCTTTTGGCGAAGCGGTGCCAGCGGCCCAGCACGTAGCTCACCAGCAGGCTGGCGCGGGCTGTGGCATCGGCCTCAACGCCGTGGCCTTGCGTTGCCGCCAGGCGCAGCGACTGCTTGCAGGCCAGTTCGACCTTGTCGTAGAACTGGTTCATGCGCAGTTGCAATCGCTCGTCTTCACCCACCAGCGCGTCGCCGATCAGCAAGCGCGTCATGCCCGGGTTGTTGGCGGCGAACGAGAGCAGCATCTGCAAAATTGCGCGGGCCTGGTCGACGCCGCTCACCTCGCGTTCGGCGATCTGGTTGATCAGGCCGAACACACTCGACTCGATGAAGTCGATCAGGCCTTCGAACATCTGCGCCTTGCTGGCGAAGTGGCGGTACAGCGCCGCCTCCGACACGTCGAGCCGCCGGGCCAGCGCCGCGGTGGTGATCTTTTCGCCTTTCGGCTGTTCCAGCATCCCGGCCAGGGCCTGGAGGATTTGCAGCTTGCGCTGGCCCGGCTTGGTGCTTGCCATGTGATCCCGATGAACGATGAACGATGAAGCAGGGTGGAAACGAGACGCGCCAGCCGCAGTACGCACTTTAGCGCAGCCGGTGCAGGCGGGCCGGCAGCTGTCGCACAGATTTTACTTTGACATCGACGTAAGCGGGGCGAATTGACACCCGCGGCACCCGCAGCAATGGCAACTTGGCGTCCGGCTCGCTCAAGCGCAGGTACTGGGTCACCCACACCGTGCGCATGCCGAGCGCGCTGGCGCTGCGCAGGTTGGCCAGCGTGTCCTCGACCAGGACGCAGCGGTGGGCGGCGACACCGTGCCGGCGCAGCAGCCGGCGCAGCATCAGCTTCGACGGCTTTGGCCGCAGTTGGCCGTGCACGTGCATGTTTTCGATGGCGACGTGGTGGGAAAACTGGCGGTGAAGCCCGAGGTGGCGCATGACGTCGCGCGAGTAGCGGGTCGGCGCGTTGGTCAGTACGATCTTGCGGCCCGGCAGGCTGCGCAGCATGCGCGCCAGCCCGCGTTCGGCGCGGATCAGCTGCTGCAGGCCGGCCAGGTCGTGGGTCTCGCGCAGGAAACCGGCAGCGCACACCTGGTGGTGGCGCATCATGCCGAGCAAGGTGGCGCCGTAACGCTTCCAGTAGCCCAGGCGCGCCGCGTTGGCCGCGCTGACCTGTTCGGCGCTCGCCGGCGTGACGCCGTCGCCGAGCACGCGGGCGATGTAAGTGTTCATGTTCGCGCTGATCAGCGGAAAAATCGCATGTGACGCGTCGTGCAGGGTATTGTCGAGATCGAACAGCCACAGCATCGGGGGCGGCATAATAATTGGCACGGAGCAGTTGGGTACGCGCACAGACGCGGAAAGCGGCGTGCTGATGGTGCCCTTTACGTGGATTGAACACGTGGCCTCTCCCTTACCAAGGGAGTGCTCTACCACTGAGCTAAAAGGGCGACAGCCTGGTAGTGCGCGAAACGGCGCGGCTTGCCGCGCAGTGCGCCACCAGAAAGTTCAATGCGAGCGGATCATAGTGCCAAAAGCCTGCTCGGTCAAGACTTCGAGCAGCAAAGAGTGCTCGATGCGCCCGTCGATGATGTGCACCGTGTTGACACCCGACTTGGCGGCGTCCAGCGCGGATGAAATTTTCGGCAGCATGCCGCCCGAAATGGTGCCGTCGGCGAACATTTCCTCGATTTCGCGCGCCGACAGGTCCGTCACCAGGTTGCCTTGCTTGTCCTGCACGCCGGCAATGTTGGTCATCATGATGAGCTTTTCGGCTTTCAGGATTTCCGCGATCTTGCCCGCCACCACGTCGGCGTTGATGTTGTAGGCCTGGCCGTCCTGGCCGAAACCGATCGGCGAGATGATCGGGATGAAGGCGTCGTCCTGCAGCGCTTTTACCACCGCCGGGTTGATCGCATCGATCTCGCCGACGAAACCGATGTCGAGAAATTCGCCCGGCTTTTCCTTGTCCGGCATCGCCATCTTGCGTGCGCGGATCAGGCCGCCGTCCTTGCCGGTCAGGCCGACGGCCTGGCCGCCGTAGTGATTGATCAGCATGACGATGTCCTGCTGCACTTCGCCGCCCAGCACCCACTCGACCACTTCCATGGTTTCTTCGTCCGTGATGCGCATGCCCTGCACGAAACTGCCTTGCTTGCCGATTTTTTTGAGCGCATTGTCGATCTGCGGCCCGCCGCCGTGCACCACCACCGGATTCATGCCGACCAGCTTGAGCAAAATGACGTCGCGCGCGAAGCCGTGCTTCAAGCGTTCGTCCGTCATGGCGTTGCCGCCGTATTTGATGACGATGGTCTTGCCGTGGAAGTTGCGGATGTACGGCAGGGCCTCGGCCAGGATCTGTGCCTTGATCTGCGGCGATACCGCCGTCAGGTCGTCGTGATGGTCGGTGTTAATCTTGGGAATGGCAGCGGTCATGGCAGGTCCAAATGAATTTTCACGGGATTTTACAGCCTTGCAGGCCAAGGTTGCGCTTATTATAGGGTGATCTTGTTGAATTTTAATTCCCGATCCGCTAATGTAGCGCGGATATGAGCGCGATGCCCTTCCACCACCATTGCGTTTTGTTGCATTTTTACAATGCAGCACGGCACGGGCCGGCTTTTGCCGCGCGCCTGTCCGAATCGTCGGCGCCATGAGCGCGTGCAGCCGCTGCGGCGCCGCTTTTGGCTGCGCGATGGCCGACAATGCTGACCAGCCCTGCTGGTGCACCGCATTGCCGGCCGCCGTGCCGGTCCCCGGGCAGCCGGCTGCCTGCTGGTGCCCTGCCTGCCTGAAACAGCATATTGCCGACCTGAAGCGACGGGCCGGTCGCGACGCTCTGCCTGGCCCGGGTTAGCGCCTGGTCTGGAAAAACCGCATCATCTCGCGGCTCGCATCCGGCCCCTTGCCGTCGGTATAGCTGCCGTGCGCACTGCCGCCCGACCATGCATGGCCGGCGCCATGGATCAGCCACTGCTCGGCGTGCGCCGTGCCGTCCGGGTGCTTGTGGACGGTGCGCGTGTAGGCGTGGCCATCGGGCACCCGCCCCGGCTCGACGACGATGTCCCTGGCTGCATGGTGCTTGCCGCGGGCGATCAGCTCGTCGCCGTTGGCCGGATGCACGGTGGTGTCGCGGTCGCCGTGGAAGACGATGATCGGAATCAATTTTCCCGGCTGCCGGGGACGGCCGAACTTGCCCTTCATTGCCGCCAGCGCCGACGGCAGGTCGTGCGCCGAAGCGAACGGCAGCCCGGAGTGCACGCCGACGGCGGCGTACAGGTCCGGATACAGCGTGCCCATGATGGTCGCCATCGCGCCGCCGGCGGACAGGCCGGCGACGTACACCTGGCTGGCGTCGACGTTGTGGCTGGTCATCACGTCGCGCGTGATGCCGGCGATGATCGACGGCTCGCCCTGGTCGCGCGTCTGGTCGATTGCGCTGAACCAGTTCCAGCAGCGCTGGGCGTTGGCTTGCTGCGACTGCGCCGGATACACCACCAAACACTGCATTTCTTCGGCCAGCTGGTTCATCTGGGTGCCGCTGGCAAAGTCGACCGGGTCCTGGGTGCAGCCGTGCAGCATGACCACCAGTGGCACCGCCTCGGTGCCGGCATAGGTGCTTGGCACGTACAGCTTGTAGCTGCGGGTGCCGGCGGCATTGGTGTGGCTGGCGTCGATGAAGTTGCCGGGCAGCGGTTCGGCCGGCGCCGCTGTGTCCATCGCGCCCCTCATGGCACCGCCGATGGCGTCGAGGTCGAACGCCGGCATCTTGAAATTGGGCATCTTGAAGCCCGGGCGTGCGGCGTCGTTTGCGCGCTCGAGGCTGGCCATCAGGTCTGGCATCAGCAGGCCCAGCAGATCGGCGGCGGCCGATGGTGTTGATGGTGCCGAAGATGGCGAAGCTGCCGAAGCTGCGGACGGCTGCCGAGGCGGTGCCGCTGTCGGCGTGCTGGCCTGAGGCGGCGGCGGCGGATTAATGTCGCGCATCGGTGGCGAACTGGCGGCCGGCTGGCGTGGCGGGGTGTCGACGCCGGCACCTTGTGCTTGACGGTGTTCTTGTAAAGCTTTCTGGATCGCCGCGGTGGCTGCGACCGGGCCCTGCCCGAGCAGGGCGCTGGCGGTTGTGCGCAAGCGCGCAAACAGTTTGTCATGCAGGTTCATTGGCGTTCCTTATTCTCTAGCGCATCACAGGATGCGGCTGGCCAGTGCTTTTTTTACCGCAATACTAGCTTGCAGTGTGCCAAGCACGAAAATCGAATCAATGGTTGCCAGGGCCAGTTCGGCCGTGACGTCGGCGGCGATGCTGGCCAAGCCGAGCACCTGGATCTGCAGGCGTTCACCTGCCTGCAATGCCGCTTCCAGGTCCGCTTTCGAGTAGTGATGCATGCCGAGCACCAAGCTCTTGCGCGCAACGGTCTGCTTCACCACGTCGGCATGGGTGTTGAGCTGATTGCGAATCGCGGTGCGGATCAAGTCCGTGCGGTTCGAATAAAAGCCCTCATTGACCAGCAAATCGATTTGTCCCAGATCGATCAGGCCAAGGTTAATGGTAATTTTTTCCGAATCGTGATTCTTCGGCCGTAGTTCGCGTGTGTCCATCGTACCCATGTCATCCTCGTAGCATCCTTGTGGCATCCATACGCCATCTGTATGGATGGTAGTGTACAGCGTCAGTGGCGCGCGTCAAGCGCGATTCGATTGAATGCGCTACTCTGCTTGTCATGAGTCTACAATTCCCTTCAGCGTTACAGTGCGCATGACGCGCGCTTGCCTGCCCGCCCCAGTGCCGTCGCCCTGCATCAGCCTGTGCGAGATGGCGCCCGATACCGGCCTGTGCCGCGGTTGCCTGCGCACCATCGACGAAATCGTCCAGTGGGGCAGCGCCGGCGACGACTACAAGAATGCGGTGTGGGCCGACATCCGCCGCCGCGAAGCCAAGCTGGAGTTTCGCTAGATGCCGTTCTATCAACCGCTCGTCAGCGTCACGGGGCCGGCCTACGGCGCCGGCTTCAAGCTCGTCGCCACGCTCCTGACGACAGTGCTGCTCGGCTACGGCGTCAGCGTCGCGCAGCGTTTTCCGCTGCTGTCGCTCGGCCTTGGCGTCAAGGCGCTGCTTGCCGGCGCCGGCGCCATGCTGCTGGTGAGTTGCTACTGGTTTTTACGCGCACGCACGACGATCGACGCCGACGGCGTCCGCCAGAGCTGGGTGATCGACAAGCGCGTCGACTGGGGCGACGTGCGCGGCGCCAGGATGATCGGCATCCCGTACGCCGGCTGGCTGTTCCCGCCGCGCATGGTGGTGCGCACCGGCAACGCGTTCACCACGTTCAACGGTGGCTCGCGCGAGGTGCTGGTGGAGTTCGCAAAAATTTCGCTGGCCTTCCAGATGAAGCGATGAGCGCGGTGTCTGCGTCAGCCTTGGCTTCAACTTCAACTTCAACCTTGTCCCTGCCGCCATCGATGCAGGTATTCGAGCGCGGCTGGCTGTCGGCCAACAATATTCTGTTCACCGGCCGTGACCAGAGCGCGCTGGTCGACAGCGGCTATGTGACCCACGCGCCGCACACCCTGGCGCTGGTGCGCCGGGCGCTTGGCGCGCGCCCGCTCGATCTGCTGGTCAACACCCACCTGCATTCGGACCACTGCGGCGGCAACGCCGCGCTGCAGGCGCACTACGGCTGCCGCACCGCCATTCCGGTTGCCGAAGCGCGCGCCGTGCGCGCCTGGGACCAGGACGCGCTCAGCTTCCAGGCCACCGGCCAGCAGTGCGCGCGCTTCGGTTTTGACGCCACCATCGCCCCGGGCGACGTGCTGGTGCTGGGCGACTTGCGCTGGCAGGCGCTGGCCGCGCCCGGCCACGATCCGCGCGCGCTGATTTTTTACTGCGCCGAGGAAGCCATCCTGATCTCGGCCGACGCGTTGTGGCAGAACGGCTTCGGCGTCATCTTCCCCGAACTCAATGGCGAATCGGGCTTTGTTGAAGCGCGCGACACGCTTGCGCTGATCGCTTCCCTCGACGTGCGGCTGGTGATCCCCGGTCACGGCGCGCCGTTCACGGACGCCGCCGGCGCGCTCGCGCGGGCAACGTCAAGGCTCGATTTTTTGCAGGCCGACCCGAAGCGCAACGCCGAAAACGCCGTCAAGGTCATGCTCAAGTTTTTGCTGCTCGAGCGCCAGCGCATCGCCATCGCGCAAGTGGCGCCGATGCTCGCGGCAATCCCGCTGGTGGACATCGCGCGCCGCCGTTTTCTGCAGCGCGCACCAAGCGAACTGGCCACATGGGCGATCGACGCGCTGGTGCGCGCGGGCGCCGCCCGCATCGACGGCGCCACGCTGTTGAACGCCGGCTGAGGGCCGACGTTGGTGACGTGATATTGGTGGCGTGATATTGGTGGCTTGATCATCGCTGGCTTGACAGTAAATGGCTTCAAGGGCAGTGCCGCGATTCCGGCACGGTCGTTCTTTTTTGGTCCATAATGAGCGCAGCTGGCCCGATCAATTCCTTCACCGAGAGTTCCCCATGGCGCTGCCCGTCGCATTGCAAAACCTGTCCCTTCCTGTCATCGGTTCGCCGTTGTTCATCGCCAGCGGCCCGGCGCTGGTGGCGGCCCAGTGCAAGGCCGGCATCGTCGGTGCTTTTCCGGCGCTCAATGCTCGCCCGGCCGAGATGCTGGGCACCTGGCTGACCGACCTGGAAAACGAACTGGCAGCCTGGGGCGCGGCCAATCCGGGCGCCAGGGTCGGGCCCATCGCGGTCAACCAGATCGTCCACCAGTCGAATGACCGGCTTGCGCACGACATTGACGTGTGCGTGCGGCACCGGGTGCCGATCATCATTTCGTCGCTGCGCGCGCCGCCCCAGGAAATGCTCGACGCCATCCACGGCTACGGCGGCATCGTGCTGCACGACGTGATTTCGATCCGCCACGCCAACAAGGCGCTCGAAGCCGGGGTCGATGGCCTGATCCTGGTGGCGGCGGGGGCGGGCGGTCACGCCGGCGCGCTGTCGCCGTTCGCGCTGGTGGGCGAAGTGCGCAAGTTCTTCAGCGGCCCGCTGGCGCTGTCGGGCGCCATCGCCAGCGGCGACGCGATCCTGGCGGCGCAGGCGATGGGCGCCGACTTCGCCTACATCGGCTCGCGCTGGCTGGCGACCCGGGAGTCGAACGTGTCCGACGCCTACCGCGACGCCATCGTCGAATCGTCGGCCGCCGACGTGGTGTTGACCAATCTGTTTACCGGCGTGCACGGCAATTATTTGAAAAAATCGATCGTCAACGCCGGCCTCGACCCGGAAGCGTTGCCGGAGTCGGACAAGAGCAAGATGAGCTTCGGTTCAGGCAGCGCCAAGGCGTGGCGCGACATCTGGGGCGCCGGGCAAGGCGTCGGCTTGATGGACGACGTGCCGACGGTGGCCGACATGGTGGCGCGGTTGAAGGCCGAATACGACGCCGCGCGGGCCCGGCTGGCGCTGTGATGTTGCAGAAAAAATAAAAAGGGGTCGGACACAGGGTCTGACCCCTTTTTTACTTTCAGTACTTTCAGAATCTACTTTCAGGGTCTGACCCCTTTTTTAACGCACCGGCAGGAAACCGGTGGAAATCCACGGCACCGCGGCGATGATGATGACGCCCAGCAGCAGTGTCAGCATGTACGGAATCAACGGACGCAGCCCCGCGCTCGAATCGACCCTGCTGACGGCGCATGCGGTGTAATAACCGACGCCGAACGGCGGCGCGAACAGGCCGATGCCCATCGACAAAATCACGATCATCGCGTAATGGACGTCATTGACGCCGACCTTTTCGGCAATCGGGAACAGCAACGGCCCGAACAGGACGATCGCGGGGATGCCTTCGAGCACGCTGCCGAGAATGATGAAGCCGAGCACCGACACCACGATGAAGGTGAAGCGCCCGCCCGGCAGGCCGGTGACGACCTCGGCCAGCATGTTGGAAAACCCCGACTGGGTCAAGGCCCAGGCCATTGCCGTCGCCGCGCCGATGATCAACAGGATGGCACCCGACAAGGATGCGGTTTCGATCAGCATCGGCCTGAACCGGCGCCAGTCGAACTCCCGGTAGATGAGCAGCCCGACAATGAACGAATAGACGATGCCGATCGTCGACACTTCGGTTGCCGTGGCCACGCCTTCGACGACGGCGGCGCGGATGACGAACGGCAGCGCCAGCGCCGGCATGGCCATGAAAAAACTGCGGCCCACTTCACGGCGCGACCATGTCGGCATGGCGGCGAGGTCTTCGCCGCGGCTGCGGAACCACACCACCACGCACAGCATCGCCCCCACCATCAGCGCTGGCAAGATGCCGCCGGTAAACAGTGCCGAAATCGATACGCCGGTGACCGACCCGACCGTAATCAGTACCAGGCTCGGCGGTATGGTTTCGGTCTGCGCGCCGGTGGCCGACAGCAAGGCCACCAGTTCACCTTCCTTGCAGCCGCGCTTTTTCATTTCGGGGAACAGTGCCGGGGCGATGGCGGCCATGTCGGCCGCTTTCGAGCCGGAGATGCCGGAGATGAGATACATCGCGCCGATCAAAACGTACGACAAGCCGCCGCGGACGTGGCCCAGCAGCGAGGCAAGAAAGCCGATCAGGCGGCGCGCCATGCCGGTGACCTCGATCAGCAGGCCGAGGAAGACAAACATCGGCACCGACAGCAGCACCAGGTGCGACATGCCTTCGCTCATGCGCCCGACCAGAACGATCAGCGGCATGGTGGTGGTGCACGCCAGATAACTGAAGGTTGCCAGGCCGAACGCAAACGCGATCGGCACGCCAAGGAAAACGCACACCGAGATCATGGCGACGAAGAAGATGACCAGGTTCGCATTGCCCAGGTCGATCAGCGTCGGCCGGGCGATCAGCAACACGACGGCAACGGCGGCGATGGCGAGCAGGGCGCGCGCGGTGGCCGCAAAGCGCGCCGCCAGCAGCAGCCGCAGCGCCGCCGTCAACACCATCAGCACGGCGCCCACCGGCATGGCCGCGGCGCGCCAGGCGGCCGAAATATCCATGCCCGGCATCGTCATGGCGCGCTCGTCGACCAGAAAGTCGTACGAGGGATGAACGATCATGGCCAGAAACACGATCGTGGCGCCCATCGCGAACGCTTCCAGAACGGCGCGCCGCTCGGGCGAGGCGCCGTTGACGAACGTGGTCATGCGCATGTGCTCGCCGCGCCGCAGCGCCACCACCGAGCCCAGCATGGCAAGCCACAGGAACAGTACCGACGCCAGTTCGTCCGACCAGGTCAGCGGTGTATGCAGCAGGTAGCGCGCCACGATGCCGGCGAACAGCAGGGCGATTTCAACCAGCACCAGCAAGGCGGCGCTCGCTTCGACGAGGGCGCCGAGCCAGCCATCGAGCCGCCGCACCAGGGCGATGCCAGTGCTTGGGGCAAGGGCGCGCCGGGTCATGGGGTCGCTATTTTCCAGAGTGTTCATAGAGTCTCATTTCTTGTTGCCGTGCAAGAACCAGGCGGCGCGGCGCAACAGCCGGCCGTGCGTGACGGTCGGCACGTGCAGTTGCGCGCTGTGAAAAAAATCAGACCAGCTTGCCGACCGCCGCTTCCAGTTGCGCCCACGCCTCGTCGCCGAACTTGGTTTTCCATTCCTGGTAAAAATTGGCCTGCTGCAGCGCCTTGCGGAACGGGATCGGATCGGGACGGGTAAACACCATGCCTTTGGCCGCCAGATCGGTCTGCAGCGACACCGCCAGCTTTTCGCTGTCGGCCCGCTGCGCCATCGCGGCGGCGTCGAGGTGCTGGTTGACGATGGCGCGCATCGGCGCCGGCAGCGCCTCCATCGACCGTTTGTTGGCCACCATCCAGTAGCCGTCCCAGGTGTGACCGGTCATGGCGCAGTTTTTCTGCACTTCGTAGAGCTTGGAGTTGGCAATCAGGGTCAGCGGATTCTCCTGGCCTTCCACCACCTTGGTCTGCAGCGCGCTGTAGAGCTCATTGAAATTGATCGGCGTCGACGCCGCGCCCAGCGACTTGAACAACGACAGCAGCAGCGGGCTGACCGGCACCCGGATTTTCATGCCGGCCAGGTCGGCCGGGGTATTGACGGGCTTTTGCGAGGTGACATGGCGAAAGCCGTTGTCGAAGATCTTGTCGGTGACCACCAGCCCGGTTTTGGTGATGTGGCGGCGCATGTAATTGCCGAGGTTTCCATCCATCGCTTTCCACACCGACGGATAGTCGGGGAAGATGAAGCCGACGCTGTTCAGTGACGCCATCGGCACCAGGTTGGCCAGCACCACGCCCGGCGTGGTCAGCATGTCGATGGCGCCGGAGCGGACCTGGCTGACCATGTCGGTGTCGGAGCCGAGCTGGCCGTTGGGGAAAATGCGGATGTTGACCTTGCCGCCGGTGTCCTTCCGGATCGCCTCGCTTGCTTCGGCCAGGCGGAGGTAGAGCGAGTGCGAGGCCTGCACGTTGGTGCCCACCTTGTAGTTGAAAATGCCGCCTTGCGCGATGGCCGGCGCGCTGAGCGCACCGAGCGCGCCGATTGCGCCCAGCGCGGCCGAGGTCTGGATGAACGTGCGGCGTGTGATGTGCATGGTCCTGTCTCCTGTTGTTGTGAACTCGTTTTATGGTCTCGTTTTATGACCGCGTCTGATTGACGGGTTGTGCCGGCTCAGTGGAACATGTCCGGCTGGGTGTTGACGAGCTGGTCGTAAATGGGCTGGAAGTGCAGCCAGCCGATGTATTCGCTGCCGACATGTTCGCGGCTGTAGCGGGCGCGCTCGGGCGACACCAGCAGCGGCTTGCTGCCGCTTGCCTCGACCAGCAACTGCTGCTTGCAGCAACGCTCGAGGGCGATGAACCAGAATGCCGCCGCTTCGATGCTGTGGCGGCTGGCCGTGAGCAGGCCGTGGTTCTGGTGAATCGCCGCCTTGACGTCCTTGAACCAGTCGCATACCGCAAGGCCGGCCTGTTCTTCGACGGCGACCTGGCCGGCTTCGTCGAGGATGACGACATGGTCTTCGAAGAACGCGGCCGCATCCTGGGAAATTGGCTCGAGCGGGCGGCCGAGGGCGGCGAACGCGGTGCCGTAGACGGTGTGGGCGTGGCACATCGCAAGGATGTCGGGGTGCGCTTCATGCACTGCCGCGTGCAGCACGAAGCCGGCGCGGTTGATGGCGTGGCGCCCTTCGACGACCTTGCCCTTGTGATCGGCAAGGATCAGGTTCGACAGTTTTACCTGCGAAAAATGCACGCACATCGGGTTGGTCCAGTACAGCTCCGGAAACTCCGGATCGCGCACCGTCAGGTGGCCGGCAAAACCGTAATCGAAACCCTGCAGGTCGAACGCACGGCAGGCCGCGACCAGGCGCTCCTTGCGGTGCTGGCGTTCCTCTGCATGGGTGGCAAAGGTCGGGATCTCGGGAAAGATCAGGCCGGGCTGCTTGGGCTGGTAGATCGAGATGTTGGAAGGCTTGGCGCGCACTGGGTGCACTGGATTGGGGGTGTCCGGCATGAGGTTCTCCTGGGGTGTTCGGGTGGCGGATAAAATGGTGACTGGGACGAAGCGTGAAACGGTGACTGCGACGATGCTTGAAACGTCGACTACAGGTCCAGCACCAGCAGCGCGCTGCTGGCGCGCGACACGCACGCCGTCAACCATTGCTGGTGTTCGCCGTCGCCCAGGATCATGTCCTGGTGGTCGACTTCGCCTTCCAGGTAACGCACCTTGCAGGTGCCGCACAAGCCTGACTGGCAGGACGTCTCGATGCGCACGCCGGCCGCGTTGAGGGCGTCGGCAATGCTGATGCCAGGCGCGACGTCGATGACCTGGCCGCTGCTGGCGATCTTGACCGCGAAGCTGCCGGGCACAACGTCGAGGGCGGGGCGCGCCATGTCCGGCGCCTTGAAATGCTCGCAGTGGACGGCGCCCGCCGGCCAATGCGCAGCCGCGCTGGCGCACGCTTGCATGAAGCCGGCCGGCCCGCAGTAGAACAGGTGGGCGCCGGGCGCGACCGTGCGCAGCAGGCCGGCGATATCGAGGCCCGCCCCCGGGTTGCCGTAATCGAAATGGAAATGCGGCTTGCCATGTTTCCATGGGCCGGCCAGTTCGGTGGCGAACGCGACCGATTCGGCGTTGCGGGCGCAATAGTGGAGTTCGAAGGGAACGCCGGCGGCGTCGAGCGCGTGCGCCATCGACTTGAGCGGCGTGATGCCGATGCCGCCGGCAAGCAACATCACCTTGCCAGCCTGCGTGCCGAGCGAAAAATGGTTGCGCGGATGGCTGACCGTTGCCACATCCTGCACCCGCAAGCCCTGGTGCAAGGCAATCGAGCCGCCGCGCCCGTGTGCGTCGCGCAGCACGGCGATCACATAGCGATGCCGCTCGCTTGGGCAATTGCACAGCGAATACTGGCGGATCACGCCGTTCGGCAGGTGCACATCGATATGGGCGCCGGCCGTAAACGGCGGCAAATCGGCGCCGGCGGGATCGACCAGTTCATAGGAATTGATGGCGACCGCTTCAAACCGGATCTGGCGCACCAGCAGCGACAAGCGCTCTTGCTGTTCCTGCTTGACGGCGCTGGAAGCTTCAGTCATGCCCATGGACGTTTGCTCCTGCCTTATGGGTGTGGCGGGTGTACCGGGTTTGCCGGACTTGCCGGGCTTACCGAGCGTTCCAGTTCATCGAATTGGGCGCGCACGAAGGCGGCCCGGCCGTCGCCCTGGAGCGCTTCGCTTGCGGTCAGGATCGCCACGATCTGGCGGCACACATGGCGCCGGTTGGCGATTTCCTGTTCCACCGTGGCGCCTTCGGGAATGTCGAACACATTGCCCGAGCAGTAACTGTTGGGCGCGCCGCCGACGCTGCGCAGCCACTCGGCGAAATTGTCCGGATTGGCGGCGGGATTGGCGCCGCGCACGGCGTCGCGCAGCATCTTGCGGAACAGGAAAACGCCGGCGTCGAACTTGGTCGGATGTTCCAGCGCATGCACGGCGACCGGGCGCTGGCTGATGATGGCTTCGTAGTCACCCGGCGCGTACTGGCTGGCCTTGTAGTGGGCGCGGGCGCGGTGGTCGGTCGGAATCGGCGGCAGGTCTTCCAGCTTGTAGTTGCCGAAACGCTCAGGGCGGCGCATCGCGACTTGCCCTTCGAGAAAATCGATCGTCTCGTACCCCACCATGTTCTTGTCGCCGACGCCGCGCGTGTCGATGCCGGGGCCCATCACGCGCCAGCCGAGCATCTTGCTGTTGACGTTGTCGACCGGCACCGTCCAGCGCACGATGTGGATGCGGCTGAACAGCTTCTTCTTCGATCCGTCTTCGGAGGTGTAGGCGTGCAGGCTCAGGTTCGGCAGCACCTGGTGCTGCACGCGCACGAACAGGCGGTCCTTGTTGACCCGGCGCGCACCGGCGCAGGCCAGCCCGCGGCCCTGGTGGATGGGAATGAACTGCATGTCGGGCGCCACTTCCATTGACGCTGCGCCGACTTCGTCAAACGTGGTGCCCTGGAAGTTGCCGTTGACGACGTTCTTGGCCGAATGCAGCGCCGTCGTATGGAAGTTGTCGGCCGCGTTGTCCTGCACCTGCAACCAGTTGCAGTGCTGGAAATTGCTGTAGGCGACCAGTTCATCGCCCTCGGCGACGGTGAAATCGCGTTCCCACTCGGGGAACGGCGGCTCCGCTTCCGGCGGGCCCATGTAGGCGAACACCAGGCCATGGCGTTCGAACGCCTTGTACGCGCCCTGTTTGATGGAGCACGAATATTTTTCCGCTTCCTGTTCTTCGCCAGCCGGGAACGGCACGTGCAGGCAGGTGCCGTCGATGTCGAACACCATGCCGTGATAGCAGCACTTGATGCCGCGTTCCTGCACCGCGCCATACTCGAGCGAGGCGCCGCGGTGGACGCAGTGCGCATGCAGCAGGCCGACGCGGCCGGCGCCATCGCGAAAAGCGACCAGCTCTTCGCCGAGGATCTTCAGGAAGTGCGGCGTATCGGTCAGTTCCAGCGACATGCAGACCGGATGCCAGAAGCGGCGCATGTACTCGCCCATCGGGGTGCCGGGGCCGACTTCGGTCAGTTCCGGATCGTGGCCCGGGACCTTGCTGGTGTAGTAGCCGCCGTAGGCGAGCAGTTTTTTCGCCACCGCCGGCGCCGCTGCGGCGTCTGCCTTGGTGTCTCTTGTGTTCATGCTGCGCTCCTCGTATGGATCAGGTTGTTTGATGCGCGCGGCCTCGTTCGCAACACCGCTGAATGGCTACTGTATTCTGTATACAGTGTTCATTGTTGTGCGATTCGCTGCTGAAGTCAAGCGATTGAGGAGGGCGGGGATAAAAAACGTTGTTCGCTCACGGCGCTGTAACGATGGCGCGTGGTCACGGCGGCCTATGCTAGACTTTACCGTGTGTAGTGTTTGCAGGAAGTAAGATAATGATACCGAAACTGACGAAAATTCCGGTGCGGCAAGATTTTGTCGATGAAGTCTACAAGACCTTGCTCGACGCCATCAGCGACGGTTCGCTCGCGCCCGGCGCGCGCATCACGCAGGAGCACATCGCCGAACAGCTCAACGTGTCGCGCTCGCCCGTGCTGCAGGCGCTGCGCTTGTTGAAAAAAGATGGGTTGGTGCATGACGCGCCCGGCCGCGGCATCCTGATCGCGCCGCTCGATCCGGACTGGATCGGCCACCTGTACCAGATTCGCGGTGCGCTCGACACCCTGGCCGCGCGCCTGGCGGCCGAAAAAAAGCATGTGATCGGGCCGGAGATCATCGCCGCCGGGCGCAAGGCGGCGCGCGGCAAGAACGTCAAGGCGATGATCGATGCCGATATGGCGTTCCACACGACAATTTACCGCGCCTCGGGCAATCCGCTGATCGTCGAAACGACGCAGCTGCACTGGGTGCACTTGCGCCGGGTGATGGGCGCGGTATTGCAGTCGACCAAGCAGCGCGAATCGATCTGGGACGAGCATGAGGCGATTGCCAACGCCATTTCCCGCGGCGACGCCCGGCTGGCTGCCGAGCTGACGGAGCAGCACGCGTTCATCGCGCGCGTCAGCCTGATCGCCCACCTCGCGGAAGTGCTGGAACAGCAGCCGCCGGCCAGCCGCGCCGCGGCGCTGCGCGCGCCTTAGCCTTGGCCACGGCATGCGAGCTGACATCAGCTGTAATCGCGCCGGTCCTCGATCACCTTGCCGTCGTCCGGCAGACCCCCGGGCGCTGCCAGCGTCACTTCGCCGCGCAGCTTCGTGACGTCGCGGATCGAGGCGACGATCGCGTCGACGGCGCCGGGCGCAAGCGGCTGCGCCACCTCGCAATGCAGCGTCATCAGGTCGTTGGCCATGCGCCCGGTCACCACCAGGCGCGCCTTGAGGATGTCGGGATGGCGCCGCACAATGTCGGTTACCTGCGCCGGATGAACGAACATCGCGCGCACCTTGGTGGCCTGGTCGGCGCGTCCCAGCCAGCCCTTGATGCGCACGTTGGTGCGCCCGCATGTCGAGGCGGGCGCGTCCACCAGCAGCGCCGACATGTCGCCGGTGGCGAAGCGGACCAACGGGTAGTCGCGGTTGAACAGGGTGACGACGATCTCGCCGATGTCGCCCGACGCCACCGGCTCGCCGCTGCCGGGCCGGACAATTTCGAGAATCACGTCCTCGTCCACCATCAGGCCGGCATTGAGCACGCCGCAGCTGGCCGTTTCGTAGGCGATCGAGCCGATGTCGGCCGACGCGTAGGTCTGGAACACGTGCGGCACGCCATGGTCGCGAAACCACGCGCGCAGCGATTCGGGCAGCGCCTCGGCGCCCATCAGCGCATGCTGCACGCTGCTGATGTCGGCGCCCATCTCGCGCGCCTTTTCGATGATGATACGCAAAAACGACGGCGTGCCGACATAGGTGTCGGGCCGCAGTTCGGCCATCGCCTGCACCTGCATTTCGGTCTGGCCGGCGCCGGCCGGGATCACCGTGCAGCCGATCCGCGCCGCGCCCCCTTCGACCATGAAGGCGGCCGGCGTGAAGTGGTAGGAAAAGCAGTTCTGCAGCAGCCCGCCGGCGCGCACGCCGGCCGCGTACAGCGGGCGCGCAAAGCGCCACCAGTCGGCGCCGCAGCCTTCCGGGTCGTAGATCGGACCGGGCGAGACATAGATATGGCGCAGCTCCCCGGCGGGGGTGGCGTTCAGGCCGCCGAACGGCATCTGGCGCGACTGCAGCGTCTTCAGGTCGGCCTTGCGGGTGATCGGCAGCGCCGCCAGCGCGGCGCGGCTGTTGACGCTGCCCGCGTCGACAGCGGCCAGGATGCCGGCCCATCCGGGCGCCTGCTGGGCGCGCGCGATCAGCTGCGGCAGGCGCGCCATCAGGTCGTGCTCGCGTTCGCCGGGATCGCGCGTTTCGAGCGCATCGAGGGTGTCAAACGTAGCGGGCGTGTCGGTGCTCATGCGTCGTCTCCCAGGTCAGCATCGGTGGTGTTTCTCGATCATGCGCGTCAAGCCAGCCAGCGTTTGCGGCGGCGATAAAATTTCATGTCCCTGAAGCTCTTGCGCCCGGCCGCCGAGACGCCGAGGTAGAACTCCTTGACGTCTTCGTTGGCGGCCAGGTCGGCGGCCGCCCCTTCCATCACCACCCGGCCATTCTCCAGGATGTAGCCGAAGTCGGCATAGCGCAGCGCCACCGTGGTGTTCTGTTCGGCCAGCAGGAACGACACGCCTTCCTTGTGGTTCAGGTCCTTGACGATGTCGAAGATTTCTTCAACGATCTGCGGCGCGATGCCCATCGACGGTTCGTCCAGCAGGATCATCGACGGCTTGGCCATCAGCGCGCGGCCGATCGCGCACATTTGCTGCTCGCCGCCCGAGGTGTAGCCGGCCAGGCTGGCGCGGCGCTCTTTCAGGCGCGGAAAATAGTGGTACACCGCTTCCAGCGATTGTTTCAGTTCGGCGCGCGAGATGCTGCGCGTGTAGGCCCCGGTCAGCAGGTTTTCCTCGATCGTCAAATGGCCGAAACAGTGGCGTCCCTCCATCACCTGCGACAGGCCGCGCTTGACCAGCGCATTGGGCGTCAACTGGTCGATGCGCTCGCCGTTGAAGTGCACTTCGCCTTTGGTGACGTCGCCGCGCTCGCCGCGCAGCAAGGTCGAGATGGTTTTCAGCGTGGTCGACTTGCCGGCCCCGTTGGCGCCTAGCAAGGCGACGATTTTGCCTTTCGGCACCTGCAGCGACACGCCCTTCAGGACCAGGATCACATGGTCGTAGATGACTTCGATATTGTTGACCGACAGGTAAGGCGGGCTGGCGTTTGTCATGGCGTTCCAAAACGGTCGAAAAACCTCCCTTGCCGGCCGGCGCGGGAGGAAACATCACGCAATTACGGCGTCAATTCAGGCAGGCCGGGGTGATTTTCTTCTCGGCCGCGTAGGTCAGCGACGACTCTTCGAGCAGCTTGCGCGTCAAGGCCTTGTCGCCCACCACCCAGTTCGGCGTGATGGCGATCCACTTGGCGCCGTCCCACTGCTGCACCTTGACCGCGCCCGAACCTTCATGGTCGTCGCAGCTGGTCTTTACGGTCGGGAACATGCCGAACACGCCGAGCGTTTTCTGGCGCGCTTCATTGATGTCGAGGTGTTCCAGGCCCCAGCGGATCTGCTCGCCCGTCATCACTTTGCCCTTGCCGAATTTTTCCTGCGCGGTGCGGATCGCTTCGACCCACAAGACGCCCATTGTCAAGCCGCGCATGTGGTAGACCGAGCCGATCCGGCTTTGCTCGGCCAGGTTGCCCTTGCCGGTGGCGTAGATCTTCTTGCGGATGTCGTCGATCAGCGGGTAGTTGCCCGGCGTATTGAACGTCATCGCGCTGTAGCCCTTGGCGGCGTCACCCGACGGCACGGTGTCTTCCTCGGAGCCGGCCCACCAGACGCCGAGCATTTTTTCGCGCGGAAAACCGTTGCGTTGGGCGGTTTTGATGGCGACCGAATTCATCACGCCCCAGCCCCACAGGATCACGTGGTCAGGATTGGCCTGGCGGATCTGCAGCCATTGCGACTGCTGCTCGTTGCCGGGCGGCGCCACGGCGATCTTCACCAGCTCGAAACCGTACTGTTTCGCTTGCGCGTCGAGCACCGGCATCGGCTCCTTGCCGAACGGCGAATCGTGGTACAGGTAGGCGATCTTCTTGCCCTTCAACTTGTCGTAGCCGCCGTTCTTGTCGGCCAGGTACTTGATCATGCCGGCGGCCTGGTTGAAGTAGCTGGTGATGAGCGGAAAAATGTACGGGAACACCTTGCCGTTGGCGGCGTCCGAGCGCCCGTACCCGAGCATCGTCATCGGGATCTTGTCGGTGGCGAGGCGGTCGAGGATGCCGTAGGCGATGCCGGTCGACAGCGGGTCGACCAGCGTGGCGCCGCCGTTCTTGGTTTTCAGGCGCTCATAGCATTCGACGCCGCGCGACGGGTTGTATTCGGTCTCGCACTCTTCCCACAAAATCTTGACGCCGTTGACGCCGCCGTTGGCGTTGACCAGATTGAAATAGTCGATGGCGCCGCCGTAGATGCCCGAGCCGCCGGCCGCATAACTGCCGATCCGGTACGATGGCAGGGCCACGAACTGGTCCGCCGCGATGGTCTGGCCGAAGGCGCCCAGCAGGGCCGCACCCAGCAAAATGGATTTGATACGTTTCATTGTCGTCTCCTCGAATTACACCAAATTACGTTAATAAAATACCGGCACGGGAATTGCTGCCCGAGGCTTGGCGCCGCTTAATGCGGGAACGGCCACAGGCGCAATTTCTCTTTGCCGATCTGCCACAAGCGCGCCAGGCCATGCGGCTCGACGATCAGAAAAAAGATGATCAGGGCGCCGAACACCATCAACTCCAGGTTCGACGCATAGTTGGTCGGCAAGCCCAAAAAATGGCCGAAGATATTCAGCATTACCGGCAGCAGCACGATGAAGGCGGCGCCGAGAAAGGAGCCGAGCACCGAGCCGACGCCGCCGATGATGATCATGAACAGGATCCGGAACGACAGGTCCAGGTTGTACGCTTCCGGCTCCACCGTGCCGAGGTAGGCAAAGGCGTACAGCGCGCCGGCCACGCCGCAGTAGAACGAGCTGACGGCGAACGCCAGCAGCTTGGTGCGCAGCGGCCGAAAACCGATCACTTCGGCCGCCATGTCCATGTCGCGGATCGCCATCCAGGAGCGGCCGACGCTGGAGCGGATCATGTTCTTGGCCAAGAGCGTCAGGAACGCGACGATGGCCAGCACCAGCAGGTATTTGCTGGCCGGCGAATTGAATTCGTAGCCGAACATCTGCATCTTCTGCACCGTGACCACGCCCGAGGCGCTGTAGTTGGTCAGGTACGGAATCTTGGTCAGGCACCAGATGACGAAGAACTGGGTGGCCAGGGTCGAGGCGGCCAGATAAAAACCGCGCACCCGCAGCGACGGCAAGCCGAACACGATGCCCACCATTGCCGCGCACAGGCCGCCGAGCACGAACGCTGCCAGCATCGGAATGCCCGGCAGCCGGGCGATGAAGTTGAACGAGGCGAACGCGCCGACGGCCATGAAGGCGGCGCTGCCGAGCGACAGCTGGCCGGCATATCCAGTGAGGATATTCAAGCCCAGCGCGGCCAGCGCGAAGATCAAAAACGGGATCAGGATCGCCGACAGCATGTAGGGCGAGGCGAACAGCGGCACCGCCACGGCGGCAAACAGCAGCAGGCAACTGATGGCGACGCGGTCCTGGCGGATCGGAAAAATCTGGTTGTCGGACTGGTAGCTGGTCTTGAACTGGCCGGTTTCACGGTAGAGCATTTCAGATTCTCCTGATGATTTTTTCGCCGAACAGGCCTTCCGGGCGCACCAGCAGGAACAGCAGCGCGAGCACGTACGGGAACCAGCCCTCGATGCCGCCGCCGACCATCGGTCCGATGTACACTTCCGCCAGTTTTTCCGAGGCGCCGATGATCAGGCCGCCGACGATGGCCCCCGGCACCGAGGTAAAACCGCCCAGGATCAGCACCGGCAGCGCTTTTAACGCGATCAGGGTCAGGGCGAACTGCACGCCGTTGCGCGCCCCCCACAGCAAGCCGGCCACCAGCGCCACCAGGCCGGCCACCGACCACACCACGGCCCAGATGGTCTGCAGCGGAATGCCGACCGCCAGCGCGGCCTGGTGGTCGTCGGCCACCGCGCGCAGCGCCCGCCCGACCTTGGTTTTCGAAAACAGCAGCGCCAGCGCCGTCACCATCAGCGCGCAGATGGCGGCGGCGGTGACGTCGAACTGCGAGATGATGATGTTGTAGTGCTCCATCAGGTAGGCGATCGGCACGTCCTCGATCGGCAGCTCGAGCTTGTGCACGTTCGAGCCCCACATCAGTTGCGCCAGGCCCTCGATGAAGAAGGCCAGCCCGATGGTGGCCATGAACAGCGTGATCTCGGGCTGGTTGACCAGCGGGCGCAGCACCACCTTTTCGATTGCCAGGCCGAGCGCGATCATCACCACCATGGTGACGGGAATGGCCACCCACATCGGGGCGCCGAACTTGTCGACGATGCCGACGCAGGTGAGGGCGGCGAAAAACACCATCGCCCCCTGGGCGAAATTGAACACCCCGGAGGCCTTGTAGATCAGCACGAAGCCGATCGCCACCAGCGCGTACATCACGCCCGACAGCAATCCGCCGATCAGCACTTCAAAGAAAAAACTCATGGTCGTGTTCGCTTTTCTAGTGGGCGGCGCCCAGGTAGGCGCGGATCACCTCCTGGTTGGCGCGAACGTCATCGGGGGTGCCATCGGCGATCTTCTTGCCGTAATCGAGCACCACCACGCGGTCGGAGATGTCCATCACCACCCCCATGTCGTGCTCGATCAGCACGATGGTGGTGCCGAACTGGTCGTTGACGTCGAGGATGAAGCGGCACATGTCCTGCTTTTCCTCGACATTCATGCCCGCCATCGGCTCGTCGAGCAGCAAGATGGTCGGCTCGGCCGCCAGCGCGCGTCCCAGCTCGACCCGCTTTTGCAGGCCGTACGGCAGGCGCCCCACCGGCGTCTTGCGGATCGCCTGGATTTCCAGAAAATCGATGATCTGCTCGGCTTTTTCGCGGTGCGCCATTTCTTCGCGCCGCGCCGGCCCCCAGTACAGCGCCTGCAGCAAAAAATTCGACGTCATCTTGAGGTTGCGCCCGGTCATGATGTTGTCGAGCACCGTCATGCCCTTGAACAGCGCGATGTTCTGAAACGTGCGCGCAATGCCGGCCTTGGCCGCGCTGTAGCAGTCCATGTTGGTGCGGTGTGCACCGCGCAGCACGATCTCGCCTTTTTGCGGGCGGTACACGCCGTTGATCACATTGAGCATCGAACTCTTGCCCGCGCCGTTGGGCCCGATGATGGCGCGGATCTCGTGCTCGCGCACGTCGAACGAAATGTCGGTCAGCGCCTTGACGCCGCCGAACGACAGCGAAATGTTGTTCAGCTCGAGGATGACCGGCCCGATCTGGCGCGCATTGGCACCGGTGGCGATGGTAGCGCCAGTCAGGCTGCTCTGGTTCATTTGCATCACGCCGCCTTTTCTAAAAGTGCATAGCAAATCACGTCGCAGATGCGCAAATCGGCGCTGACCGTGCCGACCCGGCCATCCTCGAACTTGACCTGGGTGCTGATGAACTGCGACGCCTTTCCTGCATACAGCGCCTCGATCAACACGGCGTATTTTTCGGCGATGAAGGTGCGCCGCACCTTGCGCGTGCGCGTCAGTTCATCGTCGTCCGGATCGAGCTCCTTGTGCAGCACCAAAAAGCGCCGCACCTGGGTGTCGCCCATTCCCGGCTCGGCGGCCAACATCGCGTTGACCTGGGCGATGCAGTCGGCCACGAGCGCGTAGGTCTGGCCGTGGCAGGCCAGGTCGGTGTAGCCCGAATAAGCCAGGTTGCGCCGCTCGGCCCAGTTGCCGACCGCTTCCATGTCGATGTTGACGAAGGCGCAGACCTGATCGCGGCCATTGCCGAACGCCACCGCCTCCTTGATGAAGGGGAAGAACTTGAGCTTGTTCTCGATGTAGTTGGGCGCAAACATGGCGCCGCCGGTGAGCTTGCCGACGTCGGCGGCGCGGTCGATGATCTTCAGGTGGCCATCGGCATCGAACACGCCGGCGTCGCCGGTATGAAAATAGCCGTCGGCGTCGATTGCCTCGGCGGTGGCGTCGGGCCGCTTGAAGTAGCCCTGCATCGTGGCCGGCGACTTGACCAGCACCTCGCCGTTGGCGGCCAGCTTGACCTCGACCCCGGGCGCCGGCAGGCCGACGCTGTCGAACTTGATGTTGCCGTCCGGTTGCAGGCAGACATACGCGCACGTCTCGGTCGAACCGTACAGCTGCTTGAGGTTGACCCCGATCGAGCGGTAGAAGCGGAACAGCTCCGGGCCGATCGCCGCGCCGGCGGTGTAGGCGACGCGCACGCGCGACATGCCGAGCACGTTCTTGAGCGGGCCGTACACCAGCACGCGGCCCAATGCATACTGGAGCCGGTCGCCGGGCGACACCGGTTTACCGTCCAGGATCGCGGCGCCGCAGCGGCGCGCCACCGCCGTGAAGTGGCCGAACATGCCGCGCTTGATGGCGCTGGCGTCTTCCATCCGGATCGTCACGCTGGTGAGCATGTTCTCGAACACCCGCGGCGGGGCGAAATAACAGGTCGGGCCGATTTCGTGCAAATCGTTCAATACCGTGTCGCCCGACTCCGGGCAGTTCACCGTGAAGCCGGCCACCAGCGCCTGCGCCAGCGAGAACAGGCAGTCGCCGACCCACGCCATCGGCAGGTACGACAGGATGTCCTCGCGGTCCGTCAGATTGTCGAACGCGACCGCGCCGGCGCCGGCCGCCAGCAGCGCGGCGTGGGTCTGCACCACGCCCTTCGGTTTGCCGGTGGTGCCCGAGGTGTACAGGATGATGGCCGGGTCGAGGCCAACGCCGGCGTTCACCGCGGCGTCGAACCGGCCCGGGTTGGCCAGGTCCCAGGCGCGCCCCTGCTCTTGCAACTGCGCCAGCGACATCACGCCGGCCTGGCGGTAATGGCGCATGCCGCGCGGGTCTTCAAAGGCGATGTGGCGCACTTGCGGGCACAGCGCCGCCAGTTCCAGCAATTTATCGACCTGCTCCTGGTCCTCCGCCACGGCAAAGGCGATGTCGGCGTCATTGATCACGTACGCCATGTCGGCGGCCGGCGCGTCCTGGTACAGCGGCACCGGCACGCCGCCGAGGCACTGGGCCGCCAGCATGGTCCAGTACAGGCGCGGGCGGTTGTCGCCGATGATGGCCAGGTTCATGCCGCGCTGAAAGCCGAGTGCGGCCAGGCCGCAAGCCAGCGCGCGCACTTCGGCGTTGACCTCGAGCCAGCTCCAGGTCTGCCAGATGCCGAGATGCTTTTCGCGAAATGCCGGCCGCGCGGGGCGCACTGCGCCATGCGCGCGCAGCCGGCGCGGAAAAGTCTCGAGGTGCGAGCCGTCCGATTTGTTCACCAGGTCTCCTTGTGTCGATGGCGCCGTTGCCGCTCAATCAAAAGCGGGAAGGCGCGTTTTTTGTGGGATGATAGTAGAGCTTGATCAATCCCCATGTTGTCTTTTGAATGACAATTGCGCGACTTTCGATGTTGCGCCGCACAAATGCCAATCCGCCCACAAACCCTGACGGAACACCTGCGCTCGACCATCTGGGCGCGCGCCCTTTCCGCTGCCGAGATGACGCAGGTGGAATTGCGCTGTCACGAGCAGTTCGTACCGAAAGGCGGCTTCGTGTGCCGCAAGGGCGAGGCGCTGGAAACCTGGGTCGGCATCATCGACGGCCTCGTCAAGATCAACAATTTTTCCCCGGGCGGCAAGAGCGTGACGTTCGCCGGCGTGCCGACCGGCGGCTGGTTCGGCGAAGGCTCGCTGCTCAAGGACGAAACGCGCAAGTACGACGTGATGGCGCTGCGCGACACGCGGGTGGCGCGCATGCCGCGCGCCACGTTCGAGTGGCTGCTCGAAACGAGCCTGCCGTTCAACCGCTTTTTGCTCATGCAGCTTAACGAGCGGCTCGGCCAGTTCATCGGCCTGGTGGAAAACGACCGCACCCTCGACGTCGACACGCGCGTGGCGCGCTGCCTGGCGGCGATGTTCAACTCCCACCTGTACCCCGGGCTGGAAAAAATGGTGCCGATTTCGCAGGAGGAGATCGGCTACCTGTCGGGCGCGTCGCGCCAGCGCGCCAACCAGGCCTTGCAGCTGCTCGAAAAGGAAGGCTTGCTGCGGCTCGACTACGGCGGCATCCGGGTGCTCGACCTGGAAGGACTGCGCCACTTTCTGGCCTAGCCCGGACAGCACTGTTGTCGGACGGTTTGCCAATCAGTCAATCTGGAGAATCGCCGCATGACGGTACGGGGCGCGTGTCAGCGGCGCATCAAGCTGCGCCGCAGCGCCCCGATGCGGGCCGCACCGCCGGCTTCGGGAACAAAGCGCTGCGGGTGGTCTGCAAGATAGATGCCGGCGCCGGTGCTGGTGTTGCTGGCGGGCCGCAGGCGCAGCAGCCACAATCCTTTGTCGCCGCGCCAATACAGAAGGTCGGATCCGGAGCGCGGTGCATTGGCCGCCACAGTTGCCACAGTGCCAGGGACTGGCCCGGCGTGCCCTTGAGTACTTTGGTAATGGCCAGCGCACCGACTTCCAGCGGTTTGGCGGCAGCGGAAACGAGCAGGCTCGATTGCCCCACCCACTCGCCGACCACGATCAGGTCGGAACTGCGGATCAGTTCTTCATCGCTCATTTGGGCAAACATCGCCAACCCCTGACTTGGCAACAACGCCGCCAGCGCAAGCACGCCGGCGCACAGGGTTTCGCCCGCACCAAGGCCCCGTGAAGCAGGCCAAGGGCGCGATCGCTGCACTACCTGGCCGCCCGGCGCCGGCTCAGGCCCAGCCCCGCCAGCGCCAGGCCCAGCAGCGCCATGCTTGCCGGCTCGGGCACCTGGACCGGCGCACCGTAGATGAACCGGGCGCCGGCAATGTCATCGGCCTGCGGACCGCTGAATGCCTCGGTATAGTGAGGGTTCATCAGCGAATTGGCGACGTTGGTGTGATGAAGGCCGATGGCATGACCGATTTCGTGCGCCATGACTTGAAACACGTCGAAGCCGGCGCCGGCAAAACCCAGATTCCATGGTTCGGCAGTATCGAAATGGATATCGCCAGCGGCGCTGCCGCCATTGATGGGCGCGAAGTAACCATGCGCAAGTGTGCCGGAGAGGCCATCCATCGTGTGCCCGCCGAGACGGATGTCGCCCGAGGCGGTGGGGGTATTGTATGCCGCGCCATCATCGGCCATCATGACGAAATGGATATCGGCCGCCGCCGACCAGGCGGCAAAAGCGTTCTGGATCGTGCCCAAAAAGCCAGCTGGCATGAAGGCAGCCAGCGCGGTGATCGTGCAACCACTCGCCTCGCCGGCGCAACTCGTTCCGCTGCCCATCAGGCTCCACGAAACGGTGGCGCCGGTACCCATGGTGGCCGGACCCCATTTGCCCGGAGTGGTCGGGCCCAGGACATACGCCGACGCGGACAGCGGCACGCTCAGTGCGCAGACAAGGCCCAACATGGACAAGAAATTTTTTTTCACTGTTTTTTTCACTGATGATCTTCCGGAAGTTAAGTAATTCAAACCGAAGCGGACCAAGCTGGACGACTTCGCTTTGCCCGGTTCTGCAAGCAATTTCAAGACCACCCATCTTTCGATCTCAATAAACCCATGATTTCATGTAATTTTCCGTTAAATGCAGGTTTGCTATCTTGGCTATCGGGCTACGTACTGTAAAGAAATCCGACACGTCCGCAAGATCCGATGCCGACCTTGTTGCCAGCGACGGCAATCAGGCGCCATTGCGGCACCAGCGCTGCCGCCGTCGCGGTGGGCGCAGCGGAGCCGAAAAAAATGTGCTTGAACACGCCACCGCACGAAGGCCGCGACGCGGCGCCCCAGCGCGGCTGGTTGGAGGTATCATGCACGCATGTTGCAAACACATATACATATCGAGCGCGCCCGTGTCCTTGAGCGGCTGCGCGCCGTCATGCGGCGCCAGTGCATTGACGCCGTCCTGATCCCGTCGGCCGACCCGCACCTGTCCGAATATTTGCCGGGCCGCTGGAAGGGGCGCGAATGGCTGTCCGGGTTTACCGGCTCGGTCGGCACTTTTATCGCCACCGGTGACTTCGCCGGCGTCTGGACCGACGCCCGTTACTGGGACCAGGCCGAGACCGAACTGGCCGGCAGCGCCGTCGCCTTGATGAAAATGCCGTCCGGCGCCAGCGTGCTGTACATCGACTGGTTGTCTGCCAACCTGCAGGCCGGCCAGACGGTGGCGGTCGACGCCCGCGTGCTCGGCCTGACCACCGCGCGATTGCTGGCCGCGGCGCTGGCAGCACGCGGGGTCAATCTGCGCACCGACCTCGATGTGCTCGACGAAGTGTGGCGCGAGCGCCCCGCGCTGCCGGGCGAAGCGGTGTTCGAACACGCCGCCCCGCACGCGGTGGCCACGCGCGCCGGCAAGCTGGCCGCGGTGCGCGCGGCGATGGCAAAGCTGGGTGCCGAGCACCACTTCATCTCGACGCTCGACGACATCGCCTGGCTGTTCAACCTGCGCGGCGCCGACGTCAGCTTCAACCCGGTTTTTCTGGCGCATGCGCTGATCGATCTGGAATCGGCCACGCTGTTCGTCGGCGCCGCCAAGGTGCCGGCCGACATTGCCGACAGGCTGCGCACTGACGGCGTCGACCTGGCGCCGTACGCACTGGCCGAGGCGGCGCTGGCGCAGTTAAATGACGACAACGTGTTGCTGATCGATCCGCGCCGCATCACCGCCGGCATGCGCGCCGCGGTGCCGGCGGGCGTGTCGGTCGTCGAGGCGACCAATCCGAGCACCTTTCTGAAGTCGACCAAATCGGACGCCGAAGCGGCCCATGTGCGCGCGACCATGGAGCACGACGGCGCCGCGCTGTGCGTGTTTTTCGCCTGGCTCGAGGGTGCGCTGACGGACCGGCGGCGCGCGCCGCTGACCGAGCTCGATATCGACACCCATATTTGCGCCGCGCGCGCGCGCCGGCCCGGTTTCGTGTCCCCGAGCTTTGCCACCATCGCCGGCTTCAACGCCAACGGCGCCATCATGCACTACCGCGCCACCGAGGCTTCGCATGCCGCCATCGAAGGCGACGGCCTGCTGCTGATCGACTCCGGCGGCCAGTATCTGGGCGGCACCACCGACATCACCCGCGTGGTGCCGGTCGGCACGCCGTGCGCCGCCCAGAAGCGCGACTTCACGCTGGTACTGAAGGGCCTCATCGCGCTGTCGTCGGCGCAGTTCCCGCGCGGGACCAAATCGCCCATGCTCGACGCCCTGGCGCGCGCGCCGATCTGGGCCGCGGGCCTCGATTACGGCCACGGCACCGGCCACGGCGTCGGTTTTTTTCTGAACGTGCACGAAGGCCCGCAGTCGATCTCGGCCACCACCATGCCGGAGCCGCACACGGCGATGGAGCCGGGCATGATCACCTCGATCGAGCCGGGCATCTACCGGCCGGGCCGCTGGGGCGTCCGGATCGAGAATTTGGTGCTCAACCGCTTCGCCGAGACCACTGAATGTGGCGAATTGGGCGAGCACGGCGCATTCCTGCGCTTCGAGACGCTCACCTTGTGTCCGATCGACACCCGTTGCGTCGACGTGGCGCTGCTGCGGCCGGACGAAGTCGACTGGCTCAACACGTACCACGCGCTGGTGCGCGCGCGCCTTGGGCCGCACGTCGACGGCGCGGCGTTAACGTGGCTCGACGAACGCACCCGGGCGCTCTGATGGCAAGCCCGCGTTCCACCCGCGCCAGCGCCGCCGTCGACCGCCTCAAGCTGCGCACCAGCAACCCCGGCTATTCGATGGCGCGCACCGGCGACGGCCTGTTTTTCGTGAGCGAAAAGCCCGGCGCGCCGCCGTTGTGCGCGCCGCTCGAACTGGACGCCTTCGTCGCCTTCGTCAACGCCCTCGGTCCCCAAATCGCGCGGCGCGTCAGCAAGCTCGATGTCGCGTTCGAAAAACAGCTGCTCAAGAAAAAATCGTCGTAATCGTCGACCGCCGTCCTGAAAGACACCCATGCCGACCTTCGATCTGCTGGCCACCTACTGGAGCAAACCGGAAGTGGCCACCAACGGCCTGATTTTGCTGAACCTGCTGGGCGCGCTGCTGCTCGGCCTGCTGGTCGGCTACGAGCGCTCATACCACGGCCGCGCCGCCGGCATGCGCACCTACGGCATCGTCTGCATGGCGTCGGCGGCGCTGACCATCATCGGCGGCTATTCCGGCTTCTGGTTCGGCGGCCACGGCGGCGCGGTGGCCATCGCGGCCGACCCGACCCGCATCATCCAGGGTGTGGTGACCGGCATCGGTTTTCTCGGCGCCGGCGTCATCATGCGCGAAGGCTTCAACATCAGCGGGCTGACCACGGCCGCTTCGATCTGGGCCTCGGCCGTCATCGGCATCCTGGTCGGCGTCGGCTTTTACCTGGCGGCGATGGGCCTGGCCTTCATGGCGTCGATGATCATGATCTACCTGCACAAACTGGAAGCCCACCTGCCGTCGCGCCACGCGATTGCCATCACCATGCGTTTTAAAAAAGATTACGTGCCGCTCGAGTCGACCTTGCGCCGGGTGGCGCTCGAACGCGGCTACGAGATTGCCGGCGGCACGCTGACCATCGGCGGCACCGCGGGCGAGCAGGAGTGGCGCTTCGTCGCCCTCGCACTGTCGCGCAAGAGCGGCGTGCCGCTGTCGCTGCTGGCCGCCGAACTGGCCAAGTTCGACGGCATCAACAGTTTTCAGCTATCCCACGCACGCAACTGAAAGCGGCCCTCACCAATGACGCCACAAGCGACCCCACGATTGATTCCACAAGCGACCCCGCAAGCGGTCCTCGATTTCTGGTTCCTGCCACCTTCCAGCGAAGGCCACGGCAAGGCGCGCGACGCCTGGTTTCGCAAGGATGCACGCTTCGACGCGCACATTGCCGAACGCTTCGGCGCCGTCATTGCCGTGGCGCTGGCGGGCGGCCTGCGCGCGTGGGACGCAGATGCCACGCACGGCGCGCACGCCGCGCAGGGCAGCCTGGCGCGCATCCTGGTGCTTGACCAATTTACCCGCAATGCGTTGCGCGGTACGAGCGCGTCGTTTGCCGGCGACGCCCTGGCGCTGGCGGCGGCGACCGAACTTGAAGGCAGCGGGGCCGACCGCACCCTCGCGCCGCTGCAGCGCTGGTTCGCTTATTTGCCGTTCGAGCACGCCGAAAACGCGCGCATGCAGGAAAAATCGGTGACGCTGTTCGCCGACCTGGCGCTGGAATGCGGTGAACACGGCGGCGCGTTGGCCGGCGCCCTCGATTTCGCTCAGCGCCACCGCGCCGTGATCGATCGTTTCGGCCGCTTCCCGCATCGCAATGCGATCCTCGGCCGCGCATCGACGGCGGACGAGCTGGTGTTTCTGAGCCAGCCGGGATCGGGATTCTGACAATGACGCCCACGCTCAACCTCATCGGCGCCGGCCGCCTTGGCCGCGTGCTCGGCCGGCTGTTCGCCGCCAGTGGCGCGTTCGTGGTGCAGGACGTGCTGACGCGCTCGACTTCCAGCGCGCTCGACGCCGTCGGCTTCATCGGCGCCGGCCGTGCGGTGGGCAGCATCAACGCGCTGCGCCGCGCCGACGCCGTCATGCTGGCGGTCGGCGACGACCAGATCGCACCGGCGTGCGCCGCGCTGGCCGCCAGCGCCGCCAGCGCCGCCACCACCCTCGACGGCGTGCTGGTGTTCCACTGCAGCGGCGCCTTGTCGTCGGCGGCGCTGCAAACGGCGGCCAGGCAAGGGGCCTTGACGGCCAGCGTCCATCCGGTGCGCAGTTTCGCCGATCCGCAACAGGTCGCGCGCGAGTTTGCCGGTACCTGGTGCGGGCTGGAAGGCGACGCGCGCGCGCTGGCGCTGCTGGCGCCGGCGTTGGCGTCGATCGGCGCGCGATCGGTGCCGATCGACGCCAACGCCAAGACCGTCTACCACGCCGCCGCGGTGTTCGCTTCCAACTACCTCGTCACGGTACTTGACGTCGCCTTGCGCGCCTACCAGGCGGCCGGCATGCCGGAGCAGGTGGCGCGCGAACTGGCACGTCCGCTGGCCGCCGAAACGCTCGACAACGTCTTTCGGCTCGGCCCGCGCGCGGCGCTTTCCGGGCCGATTGCGCGCGGCGACTTTGCCACCGTGGCGCGCCAGCAGGCGGCGCTCGACGGCTGGGACGCGCCAGCCGGCCGCTTGTACCGCGCGCTGGCCGACGCTACCAGCGCCCTGGCGACAGTGCCGGTTTCACCGAATTTTCCACCATCAACCTGAAGGACACTGCATGCACCTGACCGCCTGGATCACCCTTGCCGCACTTGGTGTCTACACCTGGACCGGCTTCAATGCCGGCGCCGCCCGCGTCAAATACGGCGTCAAGGCGCCGTCAATGGAAGGGCCGCCCGGGTTCCAGAGTGCCCAGCGCGTGCAGATGAATACGCTCGAGCAATTGCCGCTGCTGCTGGCGCCGCTATGGCTGTGCGCGCTGTTCCTCGGCGACACATGGGCCGCGGCCGGCGGCGCGCTGTGGTGCGTTGGCCGCATCCTGTATGCGCTCGGCTATTATCAGGATCCGGCAAAGCGCGAGGCCGGCTTCGTGATCGGCATTGCCGCATGCGGCTTGCTGGTGGCCGGCGCCTGCGTGGGGTTGAGCTTGCATTGAGTGTGTGTTGAGTGCGCACCGGCTTGGCGTCGGGCGGCGCCGAGAAATCCGTGTTCGTTCATGGCATGATCCAGCATCACAAAACGTCATTTCGATCCATGGACTTATTTACATCAAGCAAAATACTGACGCCGATCCCGGTGGCCGACGGCACATTGTCCTTTCTCGAACAACTGCCGCTGACCCTGCCGAACGACGCCGTGCTGGCCCAATTGATTGCCGAGACTGCCTGGCGCAGCGACAGCGTCACCGTGTGGGGCAAGCAGCATCCGCAGCCGCGCCTGACCGCCTGGCACGGCGAGGCAGCCTATGCCTATTCGGGCCTCAAGCTTGCGCCGCAGCCGTTCACGCCCTTGCAGCAGATGCTGCGCGCGGCGGTGGAAGCGGTGAGCGGGCGGCGCTTCAACAGCGTGCTGCTCAATTACTACCGCGATGGCCGCGACAGCATGGGCATGCACAGCGATAACGAGCCGGAACTGGGGCCAAACCCGACCATCGCTTCGGTCAGTTTTGGTGCAACCCGCTCGTTCGTGCTGCAACATAAGACAAGCAAAGTGCGGCTCAGGATTGCCCTGACGGATGGCAGCCTGCTGTTGATGGCTGGAAGCTTGCAACATCACTGGGTCCACGGAATAAATAAAATTTCCCGGTTTGTTGGCCCCAGAGTGAATCTAACCTTCCGCTTTATCGCCTGACCGCGCTCATTGGTGCTTTAATTTACCCACCTTATAACTGAATGGCGAGTCATTAATCCATCTGTATTGCTTACATCTCATTACATTTCTTACCGGAATGCTACGGACGTGGGGACGTGACGATGCTATCTTGGTCATCTCGCAATTCATTCTGGAATTGCGGGTCAGACGATTCATTGACCAAGGGATTCCGCATGAAAAACCTCATTTTTGCACTCATTGCCACAGCAACGGCAGTTGGCACGGCCCAGGCCGCCGGTCCTTACGTGGGTGTCGGTATCGCCAGCGCCGACCATAGTTACACCCTGCCGGGCACGAGCAACGGCAGCACCGATGGCTACAAGGCATCCGGCAAGATTTTCGGCGGCTACGACATTGATCCGATGTGGGGCGTCGAAGCCGGTTACACCGACTTCAGGAAATCAGCCTACAACTATACGGATACCACGACCAACACGGCTGGCCGCGCCCAGTCGGACGGCAACGCGTTCTATGTTGCCGGAAAGGCAACTATGCCCATCAACGAGCAGTTCTCGGCCTTTGGCAAGCTCGGCGTCGCCCGCAGCAAGGCCACGCTGAGCAGCGCCACCACGCCTGCCTTCAACACCAGCGACAGCAAGACCGAAGTCTACGCAGGCGTTGGCCTGCAGTACAAGCTGAACCAGAAAGTGGCGCTGACGGCCGAATACGAGCGTTATGGCAAGAGCCGGGATTTTGGCGCGAAAGCGGACGTTCTGACCGTGGGCGCCAAATACGCTTTTTAAGAACACGGTGTTTGATATAAAAAACAGCCCGCTTTTGCGGGCTTTTTTGCGCCTGGCGTTCGCGTCAGGCCTGGCGCTTCGGCCGCAGCCATCCGGCCGCGGCGAACCGGTGCAGCGACGACCATTGCCAGCCGGCCGCCTCGGTACACAACCCGTGCCGCAGGGGGTTGCCGTGCACGTAATCAATCAGTTCGCCGTATTCAAACTCGCTGGTGACCCGGTGATGCCGGTAATGGGGCTCCCAGATGGCGCTGTCGGGGCCGGCGGCAGCCTTGCGCAGCGCCTTCGAAAACGCGATCTTGACTGCGCGCCAGCGGCTTGCGCAGTCATGGTCGCCGGGGGGCAAGGTCCAGATCGCGTGCGCATGGTCGGGCAGCACCACCCACGCATCGACGTGGAAGGGCCGCTTGCTGCGGGCCTGGCGCATCGCTTCGCCGAATGCGGAAAAATGGTCGGTCAGCAGCGTGGCGTTGCGGTCGAGCAGCCGGACGGTGAAGAAAAACGTTCCGCCGGGAACCCGGTTGTGGCGGTAATCGGTCATCAAGGTAGTGTGCCAAGCGGGTATTGACGCCATCTCGATTCGCGCAAACGAGCGGAAGTCTCGTCAGTCATCGGCCGGCATTGTCGTCAGCGCCCGGAAGCGTGCGCAGCGCCAGCACGGTTGAGCGCAGCCACTGATAAAAAAAGCTCCCCGCAGGGAGCTTTTTAACCTACGTCGCGCTGCCTCAGACCGTCAGTGGCTTGTAGCGGATGCGTTTCGGCTTGGCGCCTTCTTCGCCCAGGCGCTTTTTCTTGTCGGCTTCATATTCCTGGTAATTGCCATCGAAAAAACTCACTTGCGAGTTGCCTTCGAAGGCCAGGATATGGGTCGCGATGCGGTCAAGGAACCAGCGATCGTGGGAAATCACCATCACGCTGCCGGCGAATTCGAGCAGCGCATCTTCGAGCGCGCGCAAGGTTTCCACGTCGAGGTCGTTGGACGGCTCGTCGAGCAGCAGCACGTTGCCGCCTTGCAGCAGCGTTTTTGCCAGGTGCAGGCGGCCGCGTTCGCCGCCGGAGAGGTTGCCGACGATTTTTTGCTGGTCCGAGCCTTTAAAATTGAAGCGGCCCAGGTACGCGCGCGACGGCATGTCGAAGCGGCCCACCGTGAGCATGTCGGCGCCGCCGGCGACGTCGTCGAACACCGTCTTGGTGTTGGCCAGGTCGTCGCGGTTCTGGTCGACGATCGACACGCGGGCGGTCTGGCCGATCGCCACTTCGCCGCTGTCGGGCTGCTCTTTGCCGGTGATCATCTTGAACAGCGTCGACTTGCCAGCGCCGTTCGGTCCGATGATGCCGACGATGGCGCCGGCCGGCACGGTAAACGACAGGTTGTCGATCAGCAAGCGGTCGCCAAACGCTTTTGACACGTTCTTGAATTCGATCACTTCATTGCCGAGCCGCTCGGCGACCGGGATGAAGATTTCGGACGTCTCGTTGCGCTTCTGGTATTCGTGTTCGGACAGTTCGTTGAAGCGGGCCAGGCGCGCCTTGCTCTTGGCCTGGCGGCCCTTCGGGTTCTGGCGCACCCACTCGAGTTCCTTGGCGATGGTTTTCTGGCGCGACGATTCGGTCGCTTCTTCCTGCTTCAAGCGGTTGCCTTTTTGCTCGAGCCACGAGCTGTAATTGCCTTTCCACGGGATGCCGTGACCGCGGTCCAGTTCCAGAATCCACTCGGCGGCGTTGTCGAGGAAATAGCGATCGTGGGTGATGCCGACTACGGTGCCGGGAAAGCGCAGCAAAAATTGTTCAAGCCACTCGACCGATTCGGCGTCGAGGTGGTTGGTCGGCTCATCGAGCAGCAGCATGTCGGGTTTTGACAGCAGCAGGCGGCACAGCGCCACGCGGCGCTTTTCGCCCCCCGACAGGATGCCGATCTTGGCGTCCCACGGCGGCAGGCGCAGCGCATCGGCGGCCATTTCCAGCTGCAGGTTCAGGTTGCCGCCGTCGGAGGTCGAGATGATCGCTTCCAGGCGCGCCTGCTCGGTGGCGAGGGCGTCGAAGTCGGCGTCCTCGTCGGCATAGGCGGCGTAGACGGCTTCAAGCTTGGCCTGCGCCTCAAACACTTCTCCCAGGCCCGACTCGACCACTTCGCGCACCGTCTGGTCGGGATCGAGTTGCGGTTCCTGCGGCAGGTAGCCGATGTTCAAACCCGGCATCGGCACGGCTTCGCCCTGGATGTCGGTATCGATGCCTGCCATAATTTTGAGCAACGTCGATTTGCCGGAACCGTTCAGGCCCAGCACGCCGATCTTGGCGCCCGGGAAGAACGACAGCGAAATGTCTTTCAGAATCTGGCGTTTGGGCGGGACGATTTTGCCCACGCGGTTCATGGTGTAGACGTAATTTGCCATTGCAGTGTTTTCAAGGGGTGACGGAAGGAGCACAGCATACGATAAAAGCGCGCGAAACAGAACAACGGCGCACAAACCGGGCTCAGAGCCATGGGGTCAGACCCGTTTTTTAAACGGTTACTACCCAGGTTTTCCGCTATTCAAACGGGTCTGACCCCATTTAGCTCTGACGCCGGTAACGTTTCCGGTCATCGTTATCGGCTGCGCCGCTGTCCCGCGTTGCGCCACAGTCCTTCGGCGGCGTACAGCGCCAGCGCGCTCCAGATTAGCAGGAAACCGACCATCCGCTCGGCGCTGAAGGCTTCGTGGAACAGCCAGACGCCCAGCAGGAACTGGATGGTCGGCGAAATATATTGCAACAGCCCCAGTACCGACAGCGGGATCGTGCGCGCGCCGGTGGCGAACATCAGCAGCGGGATCGCCGTGAGCGGGCCTGCCGCCACCAGCAGATAGCGGGTACTATCAAAAGCGCTGTTGATGAAGCTGTTCTGGCCATGCAGGCTGAGCCAGATGACGTAGCCGAGCGCCGGCGCAAACAGCACCATGGTCTCGAACGACAGCCCTTCGAGCGCGCCGAGGGCGGCGGTCTTGCGCATCAGCCCGTAAGCGCCGAAAGTGGCGGCCAGCGTCAGCGCGATCCACGGCACCGTGCCGGCTTGCCACGTCAGCCAGGCAACGCCGATCGCGGCGAGAGCGATCGCGGCCCATTGACCGGTGCGCAACCGTTCCTTGAGCAACAGGTAGCCGAACATGATGTTGACCAGCGGATTGATGAAGTAGCCGAGGCTGGCCTCGATCACGTGGCCGTTGTTGACGGCCCAGATGTAGACCAGCCAGTTGGCGCTGAGCAAAAAGGCGCTGGCGACGAAACTGCCGACCACGCGCCGCTGGCGCAGCGCGGCGGGCAGCCACTTCCACTGGCGCCGCACGGTGAGCACGATGACCAAAAACAGCAGCGACCAGAGCACCCGGTGCGCCAGGATCTGGCTTGGCGGCACCTCGTGCAAGGCGCGGAAATACAGGGGAAACAGCCCCCAGCAGAGAAACGCCAGGGTTGCATTGATGATGCCGGTGCGCATGGAGGACGATCAAAGCATTCTAAGCCAGCATTATCCTCCAATTGCCGCACGTCAGCGAAACGGCGCTACGGGCCTGGCTGATAGTGCGACGTGGCGCTGTCGTCGCGCGCGACCGGACCAGCGCCGATCGGGCAAACTTGCAACAGCGGCCCAATGTGCCGGTTCCTGGCGGCGAGCGCGCCGATTCGGGTTGTCCGGCGCGCCAAGTGAGTCCCCCGCCGCTGCACCACACGGGAAACGCCCGACCCGGCCAAGCTGCAGGGGCCAGCGTGCAGATCGCCGCCGTTGTCACAATAAAAGGTAGTGAGTTGAAACGAATTTTCCTTGCAATTTCATTGTACGTGGCCTATTGTGCAATGCACCAAAACAACAATATGGTGCAATCTTGACCGTAAAACACAAAAAATCCAGCTTTGCGGCACTCACCGTCTCGGCTGTCGGCATCGTGTACGGCGATATCGGTACCAGCCCGCTCTACACCCTCAAGACCATTTTCGACCCGGAACACGGGCTCGCACTGAACACCTTCAACCTGCTTGGCATCGTGTCCCTGATCTTCTGGGGGCTGACGATGATCGTCTCGCTCAAGTACGTCACGCTGATGCTGCGCGCCGACAACCGCGGCGAGGGCGGCATCATGGCGCTGATGGCGCTCACCCTCACCTCGGTCACCAAAGGGTCGCGCTGCTACGTGCCGCTGATGATGATCGGCGTGCTCGGCGCCACCATGTTCTACGGCGACAGCGTGATCACCCCCGCCATTTCCGTACTCGGCGCGATCGAGGGCCTCGAAATCGCCGCGCCCGCGCTGTCGCAGTACGTGGTGCCGCTGACGATCATCGTGCTGATCGCGCTGTACTGGGTGCAAAAGCGCGGCACCGCCGGCATTGGCCGCTGGTTTGGCCCGATCATGCTGGTCTGGTTCGTCGCGCTGGCCGTCATGGGCGTCATCAACATCGTCAAGGCGCCGGTGATCCTGGCCGCCCTCAATCCGTGGCACGCTTTTGCCTTCATGCTGGAAAACCGCTTCATTGCCTTCGTCGCGCTGGGCGCCGTGGTGCTGGCGTTCACCGGCGCCGAGGCGCTGTACGCCGACATGGGCCACTTCGGCAAGAAGCCGATCCGCGCTGCCTGGTTCCTGGTGGTGTTTCCGTCGCTGGCGCTCAATTACCTCGGCCAAGGCGGCCTGTTGATCGTCCACCCCGAAGCGATCGCCAACCCGTTCTTCCAGCAGCTTGGCAGCTGGAGCATCTACCCGCTGGTGGTGCTGTCGACGATGGCCGCGGTGATCGCCTCGCAGGCGACCATTTCCGGCACCTTCTCGATGACCAAGCAGGCCATCGCCCTCGGTTTGCTGCCGCGCATGCGTGTGCTGCACACGTCGGCAAGCGAGATCGGCCAGATTTATATTCCGGCCGTCAACTGGATCCAGCTGGTGGTGGTGCTCGGTGCGGTGATCGGCTTCGGTTCGTCCGACAAGCTGGCCGGCGCCTACGGCATCGCGGTCACCGCCACCATGTTGGCGACCACGATCCTGACTTTTTTCGTCACCCGCTACCGCTGGCACCTGCCGCTGGCGGTGTGCTTTGGCGCCACCGGGTTTTTCATCGTTATCGACGCGCTCCTGTTCGCCGCCAGCTCGCTCAAGCTGCTGCATGGCGGCTGGTTTCCGCTGATGCTCGGCGCGGTGCTGTTTACCGTGATGCTGACGTGGAAGCGCGGCCGCGAACTGGTGTTCGGGAACCTGCAAAAGCACGCCATTCCGCTTGACGACTTCCTCGCTTCGCTGTTCGTCGCGCCGCCGACACGGGTGTATGGCACCGCCATCTTCCTGCGCGGCGAAAGCGACGGCGTGCCGCACGCGCTGCTGCACAACCTGTCGCACAACAAGGTGCTGCACGAGCGCGTGGTGTTTTTGACGGTGCACATGCGCGAGGTGCCGTGGGTGCCGTTGCACGAGCAAGTGACGGTGCAGCAGCTTGGCCACGACTGCTTCCAGCTCAATATCCACTATGGCTTCAAGGACGAGCCGGACATCCCGAAAGTGATGGCCCAGTGCGAGCAGCACGGCCTGCTGTTCGAGATGATGGAGACGTCATTTTTCATCGCCCGCCAGACGGTGATATCGGCCCCCGGCGGCGGCATGGCGCCGTGGCGCGAGCACCTGTACGTGGCGATGTCGCGCAATGCGCGCGGCGCCGCCGACTACTACCAGATTCCAAGCAACCGGGTCATCGAACTGGGCACGCAGGTGGAGATCTGAACCAGGCAAACGCCACGTTCACCCGCTCTGGCAGGGCTTGCAGCGCGCCCCTCTGCTACACTGCGGGCACTTGTATCGACTGCCAAGGGTCACCATGAAACTGAAGCTTTCCCTGCTCGCACTCGTTGCCGCACTTGGCATGGGCGCCGGACTTGCCGCCTGCGGCGGCTCCGGCCCGAGCAGCAGTGCAACCACCGTCAGCAGCCCGGCGGCGCTGACCAAGACCGACACCGTCCCGGGAACCGGCGCCACCGCGGCGACCAACAACACCGTCACCGTGCACTACACCGGCTGGCTGTACAACGCCAGCACGGCCGACTTCAAGGGCACGCAATTCGACAGTTCGGTCGGTAAAACGGCGTTTCAGTTCACGCTCGGCGCGAACGCCGTGATCCCCGGTTTCGACCAGGGCGTGACCGGCATGAAGGTGGGCGGCAAGCGCATCGTCCTGATCCCGAGCGCCCTCGGCTATGGCGCGGCCGGTTTCGGCTCGACCATCCCGCCGAACTCTGGCCTGGTGTTCGAAATCGAACTGCTCACGGTCAGATAATCGACGGACGCGCTTATATCAGCATCTCAGCTTCCCGGCGTCGCCGGGCGCAGCATGTCGACGTGGACGATGGCGTCTTCCTCGTACGGTGCGCTGATGGTGACAAAACCGAAGCTGGCATAAAACGCTTCGAGGTATCGCTGGGCGCCGATCTTGATGGGGTGGCCGGGATGCTGGCGCTCAGCGTGTTCGATGCCTTGCGCCAGCAGCGCGCGGCCGATGCCGGCGCTGCGCGCCGCTTTTGTCGTCAGCACGCGCCCGAGCGACATCTCGGTGTATTTGGCGCCCGGCGCCAGGCAACGCAGATAGGCTGCCAGGCAGCGCCTGCCGTCGACGGTGCGCCAGCCCAGCAGGTGGTGGGCGGCCGGGTCGAGCCCGTCGAAGTCGTTGTACAGGCACTGCTGCTCGAGCACGAACACGTGCTGGCGCTGGGCCAGCACATCGTACAGGTCGTGGGGGGAAAGTTCGGCGAAACTACACCACTGCCATTCTGTCATTACACATCCTGAATACCAAGTTGACTTATGTCGCCGTCTCGAAGCCTTCCAGCACGTTGACGACGTTGATGCCGATTTCGGCAACTGCGTAGCCACCCTCCAACACGAACACGGTGGGCAAACCAAGGTGGGCGATGCGCTCGCCGATGCGCAAAAAATCCGCGCTGTGCAGGGCGAAGTGCGACAGCGGGTCGCCGGCGAACGCGTCGACGCCGAGCGAGACCACCAGCGCGTCCGGCGCAAAGCCGGCCAGCCGGATGCAGGCCGTCTCGAGCGCGGCAAACCACTGCGCCCGGGTCGACCCTGCCGCCAGCGGCAGGTTCAGGTTGCAGCCTTGGCCGGCGCCTTCGCCCGTTTCGTCGGCATGGCCGAGGTAGAACGGGTACTCGGCGCGCGGGTCGGCGTGGATCGAGGCGAACAGCACATCGCCGCGGCGGTAGAAAATGTCCTGGGTGCCGTTGCCATGGTGGTAGTCGACGTCGAGGATGCCGACCCGGCGCGCGCCGTCGTCGAGCAGGTGCTGGGCAGCCAGGGCGGCGTTGTTGAGAAAGCAGTAGCCGCCGAAAAAGTCGCTGCCGGCGTGATGGCCGGGCGGGCGCGTCAGCGCGAAGGTGCCGCGCTCGCCGAGCCGCAGCGCATGGGCCGCATTGACGGCGCAGTCGGCGCCGGTCTTGGCCGCGACCCAGGTGCCGGCCGTCAACGGGGTGCCGCTGTCCATCGAGTACAGGCCCATGCGGGCGCTGAAGTTGTCCGGCTCGACATCGGCGCGCATGCCGCGGATCGGCCACACCGACGGGAACGCGTCACGGCCGGCGTTGGCGGCGTCAAGCGCGAGCCAGTCGTGCCACGCATTGCGCAAAAAATGCAGGTAGCGCGGCGTGTGGATCCGTTCGAGCGACACCAGCGGCACGCCGTGCGGGGTGACGATCTTGCCGAGACCGCGGCGACCCAGTTCGGCCACCACCATGTCGGCCCGTTCTGGTTTTTCGAAGCAGGGCACGAGCTGGCCGCGAAACGTCTCGTGGCGGCCGCGGTGCTGCGCATGGTGTTCGTTGAAAAAAGTCAGCACGGGCTCTCCGCCGGTTGGTCCGCTTTACAGCGCAGTCACAGCACAGTCTGCAGCGCAGTCTGCACTTAGTCACAGCACAGTTTGCTGCTGTTGTAGGCGGCGACGAACGCGTCGAAGTCCGGCCCCGGCGCCGCTTCGATCGCCGCCTGTTCGGCTTTTGACGCTGCGGCCAGTTCGTCGAACAGCGCAGCTTCGGCGGGCATCAGCGCGCTGTCGCGAAAGTAGGCTGCGTGCAGCGCGCTCTGGCGCAATCCGAAGGCGGCAAACGAACCGATCGCGCGCACGTCGTTCAACACCCGCGCCGAAGGCGTCAGCGCCGGATTGTCGATCTTCGCCTGCTGCACCGCCAGCGAGGCGGCGTGCACGCCGTCTTCGTTGTGCTGGTCGTCGAGCAGGGCGGCGACCGGGCGGATCCGTTCGATCAATTCGCTCGCCCATGTTGTCAGTGCGACGTCCTCGCCGGCGCGCTCGAGGCTCAAACCCGGACGCCGGCCTTCCTTGACGGTGCGGGCGAAATTGCGGGCGTGGACGGCGCTGTCTTGCACCGGGATCGGCGGGCTGGCGTCGAGCGCGCAGAACAGCAGAAAGGCGTCCAGAAAGCGGCCGGTCTCGACGCTGATGCCGACCGGCTCGAACGGATCGACGTCGAGGCAGCGCACTTCGATGTACTGCACCCCGCGCTGGCACAGCGCCTGGATCGGCCGCTCGCCGGTACGGATCACGCGCTTGGGCCGGATGGTCGAATAGTATTCGTTCTCGATCTGCAGCACGTTGGTCGACAATTGAATCCACTCGCCGTCCTGCTTGGCGCCGAGCGCCTGGTAGGGCGGGTACGGCCGGTTGACCGCATCCGTCAGCGTGGTGACGTAGCTCTCCAGGCTGTTCTCGTGCGGCGTCAGGCCCGATTGCGCGTCGTTCTGGTAACCCAGGTCGCTCATGCGCAGGCTGGTCGCGTACGGCAAAAACAAGGTGTCGCCGGACAGCGTCTCGAGGGTGTGCGCGCGGCCGCGCAAAAAGCTGGTCGACAGCGCCGGCGAGGCGCCGAACAGGTACATCAGCAGCCAGCTGTAGCGGCGGAAATTGCGGATCAGCGCGATGTAGCTCTCGGACTGGAAGTCGCGCAGCGGCATGCGGCGCTCGGCGGCGACGCCGTCGTCGGCCAGCAGCACCTGCCACAGTTTTTCGGACAGCGAGTAGTTGTAATGGATGCCGGCGATGCACTGCATGGCTTTGCCATAGCGCAGCGCCAGGCCGCGCCGGTACACGTGCTTGAGCATGCCGATGTTCGAGCTGCCGTAGTCGGCGATGGCGATGTCTTCTTCGGCCGGCAGTTCGCACGGCATCGACTCGCTCCACAGCATTTCGTCGCCCAGCTTGGTGTAGGCGTAGCGGTGAATCGCGTCGAGCTTGTGCAGCGTGATGCTGATGTCGTGCTCGGCCGGCGTGATGAACTCGACCAGCGCTTCGGCGTAGTCGGTGGTGATCTGCGGGTGCGTCAAAGCCGCGCCGAGTCTGGCCGGATGGGGGGTGCGCGCCAGATGGCCGGCGCTGTCGATCCGCAGCGTTTCTCGTTCGATGCCGCGCAAGCCCTGGCCAAGCAGGGCGCGGTGGGCATCGTCGTCCAGCAGGGCCAGGCGGCGGGTCAGTTGGTTCGACACGGGGGATCCTTTCTTGTACTGCTCGATTGGTAATTCGTGCAGAGAGTAACCGAAAAACGCCAACTTCGCGCGCCAGCGCAAAAAACCTGCGCCCGCCGCGGGCGAATCACGCCTGGCGCTGGCCGCCCGAGACGCGTTCGATGCCGGACAGGTCGCGCCAGCTTTGCACGCCGGCGTAGCCATGCCCGGCAAGCAGTGCGCGCACCTGGGCCGCCTGGTCGTAGCCGTGCTCGAGCAGCAGCCAGGCGCCGGGCGCAAGGTGGCTGGCCGCGCCGGCGACGATGGCGCGTAGCGCCGACAGGCCGTCGGCGTAATCGGTCAGCGCCATCGCCGGCTCGAAGCGCAAATCGCCTTCCGACAGATGGCAATCGCCGTTGGCAATGTACGGCGGATTGGAGACGATCAGGTCGAAGCGCTCGGCGCCCAGCGCGGCGAACCAGTCGCTGTGCAGCAAGCGCACCGTGGCGCCATTGGCGGCGGCGTTGGCGCGCGCGACGGCAAGCGCCGGGGCGCTGGCGTCCAGCGCACTCACGCGCGCGTCCGGGCGGCTGTGGGCGATGGCCACCGCGATGGCGCCGCTGCCGGTGCCCATGTCGAGCACCGAGGCGGCAGGCAGCAGCCGCTCGAGCGCCAGCTCGACCAGCAGTTCGGTGTCCGGTCGCGGGATCAGCACGGCGTCGGTGACGCAAAAATCAAGGCCGAAGAATTCGCGTTTTCCGACGATGTAGGCGATCGGCTCGCCAGCGGCGCGGCGCGCCACCAAGGTTCTCAAGGCATCGGCCTCGGCGGCCGTCAAGACGCGGTGCGACCCGGTGATCAGGCCGACCCGGCTCACGCCAAGCGCGTGGCACAGCAGGATGCGGGCGTCGAGTGGATCGAGCCGATCGAGCGGAGCAAGCGGATCGCGCCGGTCTTGCAGCAGCGCCGCCTGCACCGCTTTGACGGTCGCGCCGGCAGCGATGCTCATCGCGGCCGGCGCAGCAACAGGTAGGCCAGCGCGCCGGTGAGCAGCACGAACCACAGCGCCGACCATTGCGGGATCGACAGCCCGAGCAGGGTGTCGCGGGCGTCTTCGCACAAGCCGTCGGCGCGGAACAGCCAGGGCAGCGCGGTGGCGGTCGGGATCTTGTTGAGCGCCGTTTCCAGCGGGTCGATGCCGCACGACAGGCCGGGGTGGGCCAGCACCCACAGGTGCTTGCCGACTACGCCCAGGCCAGCCAGTGCGCCGAGCAGGCCGAGTCCGGCGCCAAGGCGCGGCCGGGCGCCGTAAGCGCCCGCCGCGCAGCACAGCGCGATGGACAGGAACAGGTAGCGCTGGATCACGCACAGCGGGCAGGGCAGCAGCAGCTGCACATGCTGCAGGTACAGCGCGGCGATGATCAAGCCAAGGCAGGTGGCGGCGATGGCAAGCAGGAGGCTACGGGAAGTGATCATGGGGTC